>Ga0082212_10002412_pt1 | contig 27217 bp, 15 predicted proteins | sample TergutNt197P3_FD_71548 | JGI IMG/M metagenome (GOLD analysis project Ga0082212, IMG submission 71548) | Neocapritermes taracua P3 segment gut microbial communities from Petit-Saut dam, French Guiana - Nt197 P3 | ecosystem: Host-associated > Arthropoda: Insects > Digestive system > Gut ...
AAAAAGAATTAGGAATGCCTGTATGAAGTTTTTTTACTTTATAATTACGAAATAATTCTTTCTGAATTCTATTTTCTGTGTTTATATAATAGCAATTAATTACTGCATAATTTCCTGTTACAAGGTGATACATATTGTCTTCTAAACTTTTTGTATCCTTATTATTTTCAGAATAGTGTGGAGTAACTGGTTTTCTGCCTTCAAACCACTCTACCCTACAATCGCCCAATACAACGTAGTTAATTCCTCTTTGTTTAGCATAATCACAGAATTCAATTATATCAATATCATTAATACTTTTGTTTATAGAACGTGCATATCTATTTATTAACGACATACCGCTTTCAACTTCATAAACATTATAACAAAGTGACCTTAATTTTGCTTCTATATCTAAATAGCAATTATAATTATCATTAACAAAAGGCAGGACAACAAATGTATCATAAACTCTATCATTGTCTTTTTTATTGCAATTATTAGATAATTTTATACCTGAACAACTTTCTGTAGAAAGTAAAACACAAATAATAAGAAGAATATATTTCATTTTAAAAATGTTATTTTTTATTTTATATTAATTTACAATGTAATTTTTTTTAATTAATATTATTTTTAATTAATATTATTATGGCAACTATATAATTTTACCAAAAATCATTAGGGCTTATATACATTGATACCAAATAGTTATTTTTGTGCTGTTGTAATATAAAATACCATTCATTTTCATCTGAAAATTATGATTTAAATTACTTATTTATAAAACAACCACTGATTAGTTCTTTTTCTTCAAAAGTAAGTTCTTTGTTGCGTCTATTCATTACTACACAGGCAGTTAAAATTGCTTTCTGTAAATTATATTTTTCTATACCCTTATCTGACAACCAACTAAAAGGTGGAATATATTTATCAGTTAGCCCCGACTTTGCTACATTAGAAAAAACACCTATTATAGTTCCTGTATTTAGTGAAGTATTAATCGCTGTTTTAGAGTGGTCTCCTATAAGCGAGCCAATAAAACGCTTACCTGTTTCTATTTTTTTATCAGATAATTGCATTATTATATTAGAATAGTTATTTTTTAAATCTGAACTTGTTGTTCCTGCACCTAAATTAACCCATTCTGATATAAAAGAATGCCCGATAAAACCGCTATGTTGTTTATTAGAATAACCTTGAAATATAGTATTTGCTAATTCGCCACTTGCTTTGCAATAAGGACCAAAGGTGCAATTTTTATATATTTGAGTTCCTGCTTTAATAATAGTATTTGGACCAACATAACAAGGACCTTCTATAAAACTTAAAGGGTACATCTCTACTGCTTTATCAATTATTATTGTCCCATTAGTAGTATCAAAATGCACTCCATTATTTATCTTAGCAGTAGGATTGACAAATAAATTTGGGGTATTATGTTCATTAAAGTTTTGTTTATTCAAACAATGCTTCCAATCATTTTCTATATTCTGTCCGATTATATTAAAAATATCCCATATATAATTCAGTACACATATATTTTTCATAGATACTTGTTTATATTCATTTGCATCATTATTTTTAAAATCTGATGTCTGAAAATTACTAAAATAGTAACCAACAATATCTTTTTTATTATTGTAAATAATTGTGTTATATGATGCATCATCAATAATGTTTTTTATTTCATTATATGATGCACCATCAATAAGAACGTTAGAATTTAATATTAAAGTAGGAATATTTTCTTTTATATTTTTATTTTTATTTTCTCTTTTTAAAAAAGAATCTAATAATAATTCATTATCACAATGATATACAATATTGCAATCATTAAAATAGGATTCTATTTTTTCGAACAATCGTAATATTCCACATCTTAATTCACAAACAAGATGCAAATTAGAGAATGGTTCAAAATTATTTCTATTTTCAATTTCATTAATAATTAGTTGCATATATGTTTTTGTTAAATATATAATTTATTATTATATGTTGCAAAAATAACTATTTTTTTTTGTAATAAAGTGTTTTTTTTGTAATTTATCACAAAAGTGTGTAAAAAATATAACATTTTTATTAAAAAAAAATATTTTTTTTTATTTTATAATAATAATTTATTAAAAATTAGTTATATTGCAATATAAAAGAATGCAAAAGTATTTTTTTACTAAATAATTATATAATTATTTTACTAAAATTATTTCAAAATTATATGTGGAATATATTTTAGTTAATAATGTAACAAACATAGAAACTATTTTTATAATATATTTAATTGGAGAACAAAATGAGAAAATTTTGTCAATTAATCGCACTATTAGCGATTGTATGTTTTTCAAATACTGCTTATTCGCAATATGATTTTTTAAGCGTATTTGGTAATCTTTCTGTCCCAATGCCATTTGATGAAATAGGCCAGGTAAATAATACAGACGTAGCGGCGGCTTCTACTGGTTACTATTTTATGGATGCTAGTTATGGGAATAATAGTAATGATAAGTGGAAGCCGAGTGCTAATCCTACTGGTACAGTATTGTTACCATTAACTTACGAACCACACTTGTGGTATAGGATTTATCCAGGTCCTCGTTCAGTTCCAAGAAACGAGCGAGAGTCAGGATACGACCCCGTTAATAACCTTATCTTGCCGCCGACAACAACAGGAAAGGTCCCTGCTGAAGGATATCGATATTTTAGAAATCCTGCTCAGTATGAAAGGTATTTAAATCCGTTGGATAATGACCAGGGTATTGATTCTGTCCGCCATGCTATTGCAGGACCAATTCCAATTGGATTTGCATTTTATATGAATGGACTACGTTATGATAGTTTCTATGTATCTGGACGGGGTATTATAGCATTATCTAACAGACGTTATTTGTATGATGGTGAAGGCAGGCGAGCAATACCACCTAACAAAACAGATTGTTACGACCCGATGAGTGCTGACTGGCCGTTTCCAAACAATGTTATGGATCCTGATCAAGGTAGAAGGCATTTGTTCCCTGGTTCTGTGCTAAGCACTAACCCTCTATATGAAACAACAGAGGATAATTATGGGTTTGTTAATATTGCTTGTGGGGGCAACCCTATGAATCCAACTGCTGGTATTAGGAATTATATTGCAAATGGTGATCAAGTTGGTCCTATTGATGGACTGACTCCTCCTACACAGCAACCGGGTATGTCTATTAGGTTATTAAATAATGTTAATGCTGGTGGTGCTTTTATTTCTCCTATGGAGGGTCCAGTATTTTTGCCACAATGGAATGAAACATTAAATCGTTCTGATGATAGAGGACAAGTATGGTATAAAAGGTCTTCTTTGGCAGATAAATTGATTATTTATTTTGTAAATGTTCAATTAGATGCTGGTATTTATTCATGGAGACCAAACGAATCATTGAGAACAGAGATTTTTGATGGCAGACCAAATACGGATAGGAACTGCGTTTCTGGTTGTTGCCAAGTGGAACTAAATAGAATTGATAGTTCTATTACTTTTAGATATGGCGGTTGGCAAGGTAATACATCGGTAATGGATAATGCGGCAGGCAGTAACAGGAATTGGGCTGCAAATGAAATGTTTCAGCCACTTATCTCAATTGCTATAGGTGGTTATGCAAGACATAAAAGTTATAATACTAAATTTCCTGAAACGTATGTTAGGTCCGAGATAGATCCTTGGGGTGGTCAATATATGCAATATACTCAAGATTTCAACGGGCATGCGGGAACAAGAGGAGTTGGTGAACGTCAAATAGTTGGTGCAAAATTAAGTGATAATCGTTCTACTAAATTTAAACAATGGAAAAACTCTCTAAGATTAGTAGATATTCAATATTTTGTAAGAGCAAAAGAAGCAGGTGCTACTGCTTTTAATCAATTAGTTATAACTGAAGAAGTTCAAGACGCATATAATAATTTTGAAATGTTTGCAGGACATGACCAACTTGGTCAAATGCAACCTGTTGCAATTATACAGAATCTTACTAACGATATTCAATCTCCATCAGGTGTTAATTTCGTAGAACAAGATTTTCAATTTCAAGCACGTGTTTTGGTTAGAAATAGAATAACTGATGCTTATATATATAATCGTTACTCAAAAGTATCAAAAAATTGCTTATATGCTTTTTTTAGTCCTTCAGATGCTGCAATATGTAACCAACCAGACCCTTATGCTTCAATAAGATACTCAACTGTTACAAAAGACCCAAATACGGGCAACTATATTGTTGATCCAAAACCACAATCGCAAGTTGAAGCAGAAGGTATAAATGGAATTCCACCATACGGATTTGTTCAAGTTAGATGTCCTGTATTTGTTGCTAATGAGTTCTTAGCGAATCACATAGGTTATATGGAGTTGGCAACAATTACAGAGCCAATTGACCCTATTACAGGTGCATTAATTGGTGATGAATGGCCTTTTGATGATACTTCTAAAATTAATTTTTGGGTTATTAATAGAATGACTAATTTTAGATCTAATGGAGAGTTCCATTTTGATAATCTATCAGGTTATTATCCAGATATTACTAAATGGGTACATGCAAGTTTCGCTATTGGAGATCCTTCCGTGCAAGTAATTGGTGCTTACAATAAAACAACAAATCACCCGTTGCCACCTATTGAACTGACACCTGCAATGAACAATCCTAATAGAGTAGTAATTAGCCCTATGTATGAATTTCGTAGAAAGACAGTTAATGAAGGAGGAACTAATGTTTCAAAACCATCTAAATTAACATCTTTCCCTATAGATATGCGAAATAGAAATGGTTCTATTTTAACATTAGGAACACAAAGAGGAAAAAGTGATAGTAGTATATTAGGAAGAGGATGGGCAGATAGCAGATTATATGGTCCGGAGGCAAGAGTTACTTTTATGAATGATTATGATGCGGTTTTGCAATGGAATCAAGGAACACAAAGATATGATCAAATTGCTAATATAAGCGGTAGAATAAGTTCAGGATTTGGCGCTGGTCCAGCCCGACAACATGATTTTAATTATTTAGCAATAGAATATTTGAAACCAAGTATTGATGGTGTAAAAAATATTACAAACACTGGACCAGATTTTAATGTTAAAGATGATGCTTTTAATAAGTTAGATATGGGCTCTGCTGATGAAATAAATGAAACATGGCGTTTCCATCCTTACTGGGTAAACGGCACTATTAGAAATGATTATGTGGTTAAAAATGCTCCTGCTTTAGCTATATTTGGTGGTGGTGGATATTGGACGGGTTGGGCTTATGCTGATGGAAGAAGTTATTATCCTGTAAGTTGGAATGGTGGTGTATGGGCTACCAATGATAAGTATGGTGGTAGCGGTATTGCTATTGTAAATAGAAGCGTTGCTATTTCACAAAGAGTATGTACAACTATGTTAGGTACTAATAATCAATTTGAGGTAGTTGGTGGATTACGACCAAATCCTTATGATGATGGATTTGATTTTGAATTTTATAGATATTCAATAGCTATTCCTGATTATTTTATGGAAGTTGCTCCAGATTTAGGAAAAAACTTTAGATTTAGAATTAAAATGATTGAACCTAGTTATCTTGGCGAAGGTACTGGTGACCAAAAAGGTATGATAGGAGGTATGTTACCATTAAATCCAGCCGATGACGAAGATTACTATTTAGTAAGTAATGTAGCCATTATGTTTCCTAATATTACAACAGATTTAGAAGCCCAAGTAGTTAAAATTATCTGGCCTTATAAGGTAGTTCCTGTTAGCCAAGCAACTAATTTAAGTATTATTGGAAGAGTTGCAAATATGGGAACTGTAGATTGTCAACCTTTTAATGTTAAAGTAAGAGTATTTGATGGAGAATTGCCATTTTTTAGTCCTGACTATACACCTCCTGCTGATCAAGCAATATATTGTCAATCTATTACAGAAGGACAGGGTTCTATAAAAGCAGGACAGGCAAAGGAATTTACTTTTTCTGGTTTTAATGCAAGGAATTTTGCTACATTTAATAATATGCAACAGAATGTTTTTACTTTGCAAATGGTAATTGAACACACAAATGTAGACGGTGATCTTTACAGTAGAAACGATACAGTTTATTCGCACTTTAAGATAATATTTGGAGATGCATTCTCATATACTGATTTAGAAGGTAATGAGGTAGCAGATGCGGTAGGAATACATGGTAAAGGATTAAATCTTGCTGCTGCTTCCTTTGGTGGTTTTATTGAACCTGCTCCACCAGGAGACGTAAATAAAACAACAGACAGACTTTTGTTAGGAAACAATACAATGTATGCTGGTGGTAGATATTGGAATTTCTGGTCCGGTTTTACCATTAATAGTAGTGACCATGGTTGGGTTGAATATGTGTGCGGTGGTAATCTTGCTGATTTAATATTAGGTTATCCTGGTGGTGGTTATGTATCAGGACAAATAGCAATGAAATTTGAATTAAGTTCTGCTGATACATTGAAAGGATTTAGAGTAAAATTTGGTTCAGCAAATATGAGTTTCGATGATATTTCATTTAATATTTATAATAATGCTCTTAATAAAGGTAGCGATATACCAGGAACACCAATAAATAATGGTTCTACTGTACCAGTTTTATATGCTCGTAGATTAATGAATAAATCTGCCAATGGCAACGAAACAATTGTAACTGATCCTAATTCCACATTTGTAAATTACGAACTTCCTAACCCTATTAGATTAGATGCAGGAGTATATTGGATGTCTATAAACCAATTAGGACATACAGGTCTTGAACTTGCTGCTACAAGACAATCTATGGGAATGAAAACAATGAGAGTTCAGGCGGTAACTTCTGGTTTCGGTGGTGAAGTTGGTAATATAGGTATTTTAGGAAATGATGGTATCCAATTGATGTTAGATAAAAACTTTAGGAAGCCTTCATCTGATAATGTATATTCACCTTATTCTCCTTCAGGAAGAATTTATGTTAATAATAACGTATTTGCATATAGAAACGTTATGCACAGTATTAATGATTGGCAACCATTTATGCCTACAATAGGGCAAGTTGCATATCCACACTTGAATCATTTAGGTACGTTACCTGCTACTTCACCTACTAATAATAGTTATAACTCATTTTCTAGAGGAACATGGGCGCCATTAATAAAACCTGTATTTGGGCTAAAAACGCTCGGTAATGACCCAAATTATTATCCTTGTCCTGAAGATGATCCAAATAGTAATCCAACTGCTATAGAAGTTGTTGCATTTGGTGGTTATGTTAGAAATGGTGGTATTGATATTAACTGGGAAACAGTTTTTGAAGAAAACATCCATAGTTTTATCGTTGAAAGAGCAAATCTAAATGAAGATGTATGGACTGAAGTTGGAGTTGAAGCGGCTGCTAGAAACTCTACAGCAACTAATGTTTATAGAATGCGTGATGAAAATGTTGAACCAGGCAATACTTACAGATACAGATTATACAGTATGTCTGTTGATGGAGTGCTTTCTTGTGCTGAAAACCATATCATCACTGTTGAGTTTGAAGATATTAACACTGCTATAACATTAGAGCAAAATGTTCCTAATCCATTCACTAATGAAACAAGAATTTCATTTAACGTTCCTACGTCACAAAAAGTTACTTTAGAGATTTTAGATATATTTGGTAAAGTCGTTAAGACATTAGTAAATGCTGAAACTTTAAAAGGAAACTTAACTTATATGTGGAACGGACGTGATAACAATGAAATGCGTGTTGTAGACGGACATTATTTCTACAGATTAACTGCAGGCGAAACAATTATTAATAAGAAGTTAACTTTTATTAGTAATAGTTATTAGTAGTTATACATTAAATTATATGGCTCTCCCCATAAGGGGAGAGCTTTTTTTATTTAAATACGTAAAGGTTGTTTTTTTTAGTAATTATTAAAAAAAAAAAAGTTATTTTAGTAGTTTTTTTAATAATATAATATAAAAAATGGCTAAAATAACAACATCAGTAACTTTCAATGGGAAGGAATACTCGTTAGAAACAGGAAAATTAGCAAAGTTTGCAAATTCTGTAATGGTCAGTTGTGGAGAAACTATAGTTTTAGTTACTGTCGTTGCTTCAGAAAAAGAATTAGAAGGTATAGATTTTTTACCAATGCAAGTAGAATATAGAGAAAAATATGCAGCAGCAGGAAAAATACCTGGCGGCTTCCTGAAAAGAGAAACAAGACCAACAGACCACGAAGTTCTTTGTGCAAGATTAATTGATAGACCCATCCGTCCTATGATTACAAAATCCTGGCATCACGAAACACAAATTATCGCTAATGTTTATTCCGCCGAACCCGATATAAACCCTGATTCTCTTGCAGCAGTGGCGGCTTCAGCAGCGTTACTAATATCTGATATACCTTTTGAAATTCCTGTATCACAAGTTAGAGTCGGTAGGATTAATGGAAAATTAATAGCCAATCCTGCTGATGCAGAAATGAAACAATGCGACATAGATATATCCGTATCAGGCACAGACCAAGCAATAATGATGGTAGAAGGCGAAATGAAAGAAATATCAGAAGACGATTTTGTAGAAGCATTGGACTTTGCTCATAATAGAATTAGGGAACTGAATGCTCTACAAATGGAACTTGTTCGGAAGTTTGAAGCAGAAAACGGAACTGTCATTAAACGAAAATTTAAAGTATTCGAAATACCTGAAGAGATTGTAAATGTTGTAGAAAAAGCAATTAAAGAAGATTTAAATAAATATGTTCATACCGTTTCAACTAAAAAAGAACGACACGATAAACGATTAGAAATAAAAGAAAAAGCAATAACAACTCTTACTACATCAGGATTAGAAATACTAAAAGATGTAGTTGCTATTCTAACCCCTGATGAACCAAGAGACCCCGCTGCTGAACTCGTTCCTGTAAGTAAAGAACTTTGCACTAAATGGTGCGAAGAAATTGTTTCTAAATTAGAGAAAAAACTAATGCGTGAAATGATTTTAACCGACAAAATAAGATTAGATGGCAGAAAATTAGACCAAATTAGACCAATAGAATGCGAAGTAGGAATATTGCCAAGGAACCACGGTTCTGCTTTATTCACTCGCGGTGAAACACAATCATTAACATCCTTAACATTAGGCACAAGTAGAGATGAACAAGTTATAGACGGCTTACTACCAGAATTTACAGAAAGATTTATTTTGCATTATAACTTTCCGCCATTCAGTGTTGGGGAAACAGGACGTATGATGACAGGACGTAGAGAAATAGGACATGGACACCTTGCTTGGCGTTCATTGAAAGAAGTTCTACCGACACAAGAGAAATTTCCTTATACGCTTCGCGTGGTGTCGGACATATTAGAATCTAATGGCTCATCTTCTATGGCTACTGTTTGTGCGGGGTCGCTGGCAATGTTTAATGCGGGAGTTCCTGTCAGAGATGCTGTTGCAGGTATTGCGATGGGACTTATAAAAGAGGAAGAACGTATTGCAATACTAAGTGATATTCTTGGTGATGAAGATTTTCTTGGTGATATGGATTTCAAAGTTGCAGGAACTCATAAAGGTATTACTGCTTGCCAGATGGATATAAAAATAGACGAAGGACTTTCTACCGACTTTATGCGTAAAGCATTAGAACAAGCAAAACAAGGAAGGATGCACATTCTATCTATAATGAATGAATGTATAAAAGAACCCGCAAAAGATTTATCTCCGTATGCTCCGAGGTTTGTTTCTATTAAGATTCCCGTTGACACTATTGGTGCAGTTATTGGAACAGGTGGCGAAACAATTCGGGCGATTACAAGAGAAACAGGAGTTGAAATTAATATTGAAGATGATGGTACTGTATTAATCGCTTCTATATCAAAAGAGGCAAGTGATGCTGCTATTAAAATTATTAAAGGACTCACCCAGAAACCCGAATTGGGAGAAGTATATAAAAACGTTTTAGTAAAAGAGGTTCGCGATGATTTAGGATTAATAGTAGAATTCCTGCCTAAAACAACAGGGTTAGTTCATATTTCTCAACTTGAAAAAACAAGAGTTCAAAAAGCATCTATGGTATCAAAACAAGGCGACAGAATAGATGTTAAATTAGTAGAAATTACTCGCGATGGTAAATATAGATTAAGCAGAAAAGCATTATTATAATAAATTAAGGAAATAACAAAATGAGAAAATACTTAATTCTCATCCCTTTAGTAATATTAAATTTTTTGTAAAAAAAAGTGTATTTTAGCATTTTATTCACTATATAGATTATTTTATGCCAAGAATATTTATAGAAGGTAATAATAAATTACCACACGATAGCAAAGAATATAAAGAAGCCGAGTTGCTTGGTAAACAACTTAGTGCGTTGGGCTATATTATTGTTAGTTCCTCAAGGAAAGGTATATCAGAAGCAGTGTTTAAAGGTGCTGTAGAAGAAAATAATAATTCTATCAGAGTGGCAATAGATTGTGTTGAAATCAACCTGCCACGAAATAATAAATACTCAAAAGAAATTATTGCAGATAATTTCTTTGATATGAAAATGAAAAATTGTATTAATTCGGATGCATTTATTTTTTTACCGGGAAGTTTTTCTGTTTTATGCAATTTAGCAATTATATTACAACTGAAAGAATTAGAACTTATGGGTAATAAGCCCTTAATATGTGTAGGAGAGTCAATAAAAAATACTTTAAAACAATTTAGTTTTTATAACGAAAATGTTTTAGAAAGATTTAATAAATTATTTTTTGTGAAAGATGTTAACGAAGCCGTTAAGGTATTAACAGAAAGTTTAAAAAAAATATAAACATATCCATCGTGCATTTAGAATAAAACTATACAATTTTTCTAAGTTGTATAGTTCTCTAAATCTTACTTGTATAACCCCAGTTTCAAACAAAACATAATTCTTTAATTTGTAGGGCTTGTTGCTTTTTGTTCTGCTTGGTATTGAGCAAGAATCTTTTTTTTCGCTTCTATTTGCTCGGGTGTAAATTGTGAAAAACTATAAACCAGATTCTTTCTATAGTAATCGCTGTAATCAAATGTAGGAGTCCTATATATTGCGTTGAAACTACAGGATTCCTCACACAAAGCACAAAAACAACAAGTTCCAAAATCAATATCAAATTTAGTAACAAGTATTTTCTTTGGCTTGCCATTTTTATCAAGTGGAACGTCAGTATCCGTAGGAGTGGCTTTAATTGTTTCTATGTTAATAGATTTAGTTAAACAATTTTTAGAACATAGTTGACAACCTGCACATTTTTCTATATCTACATCAATCCTATTGCGTTCCGCTTCAGGTAATACAGGAGTATAAGATTCAGGGTATTTGCGAGTTATTCGGGGAGTAAAAATATATCTTGAAGTTATTTTCATTCCCTGAATTGGAGTTATAATTGCTTTATAAATATCTTTAAAATATTTAAACATAATTTTTATATACTATATTTTTACAAAAATAATAAAAAATATTCAAAAAAAAAGTATATTTGTATTTAATATATTATATATTTACAATATGCCAACTACAAATAAAAAATCACAAGAAACTTTCTCTGAAAAAGCAAATGATTATTGTGTTAAAGATATTGCACTTGCGAAAGAAGGTCGCCTTTTAATAGATTGGGCTGAATCAAGAATGCCTGTTCTTATGGGATTAAGAGAAAAATATTCAAAAACAAAACCTTTCAAAGGATTTAAAATCGCAGGATGTCTCCATGTAACAAAAGAGACCGCTGTTCTGATTGAAACACTTGCTGAAGCAGGAGCAGAGGTCTATTGGTCGGGCTGTAATCCTTTATCAACAAACGATTCCGTTGCTGCTGCACTCGCTGAAAAAGGCATTCACATCTTTGCTTGGCACGGAAACCACGAAGATTTTTATTGGTGTATTGAACGCACAATAGATGCAAAACCACATCTTACTCTTGATGATGGCTGTGATTTAATTGATACCGTTCACGAAAAATATAAAGAACTTGCTACTACTCATATCATCGGCGGTTCAGAAGAAACTACCACAGGAGTTCATAGATTAAGGGCAAGGTCAGCCGATGGTCAATTATTTTATCCTGTTTATGCAGTTAATGATGCAGAAACAAAATGGGATTTCGATAATGTTTATGGCACGGGACAATCTACTCTTGATGGAATTATTCGTGCTACTTCTGTTTTGCTTGCAGGCAAAAATTTTGTTATAGCAGGACACGGACATTGTGGGTCAGGTGTTGCTAAAAGAGCAAAAGCGATGGGTTCTAATACCATAATAACTGAAATTAGTGCTATTGCTGCACTAAAAGGTTGGCTTGAAGGACACGAGGTTATGACTATGGATGCTGCGTCTAAAATAGGCGATATATTTTGCACTGCTACAGGTGTAAAAGATGTTATTGTTAAACGGCATTTTGAAAATATGAAAGATGGTGCTATTGTTTGCAATACGGGACATTATGATAGTGAAATAAATATTGATGATTTGAAATTGTTATCTAAAAGCAATCGCACTATTCGTCCTAATTGTGAGGAGTATATTCTTAAAGATGGACGCAAAATTTATTTATTAGCAGAAGGTCGTTTGATTAATCTTGCTGCTGCTGAAGGGCATCCGTCAGAGGTTATGGATATGAGTTTTGCCAATCAATTTATGGCACATTTATCTTTGATTGAGCGTCATAAATCAGGTGAAAAAATGCCGATAGAAGTTATGGAAATTCCGTCAGAGCAAGACGAAAATGTTGCTTCCACAAAATTATCTATGATGAATTTAAAGATAGATAAATTAACAGAAGAACAAATACGATACATCAATGATTATAATGCGGGAACATAATGTATAATTAATTCTTTAATTCATTAATATCATCAGCATTAATGTGATTATAATTTTGATAAATATTTAAAAATATTGCAAGTGCAACGGCAACTTCAGCGGCTGCTAAAACAATTACAAAAATTGCAGCAATATGTCCTTCTAAATTTAATCCACCAAAACGCGAAAAGGAAATAAAATTAATATTCGCAGAATTTAATATTAATTCCAATCCCATAAGGACCATAATGGCGTTCTTTCGCGTTATAATAGCAAATATTCCCAGTGCAAATAAAATTGCACTTACAATTAAAAAGTGGTTTAAACCGATTTCCATTTAGTTAATTTCCTGTATTTATAATTTTTTTATACAAATATAATATATTTTTTTGTAAAAATTATTAGATAATTATATATTTATTTACGCCAAAAACCTATAAGTATAAATAAAATATGCTATTATATAGATTTAAAGTTTTGCAATAAATTCTTAATTAATTTATCAATAATATACGATTTTAAAAAAACACACTACTTTTTTGAAGTAGTGTGAGAAATTTTAACCTTAACCTTATTTAACGTAACTTAAAACGTAACTGCAAATATAACTTTTTTTTATAAAAAAAAATGTATATTTGTAATATGAAAAGTTTTATAAAAAATAATTATTTTCTTATTGTGCTATTAATACTTGTTAATATAAAAGTTTTTTCTGCTGTTCCCGTATTTTATTATAACACAGAAAAATTCCCTAATGTAAATGTTAAATTTATGTTAGTAGATAATAGCAATAGTGTTGTAACAAATTTAAGTCAGAGTAATGCAGGAATTAACTTTTTGGATAATAATATTCCATTGACTTTAACATCATTTTCTGCTTCTACGCCTCCCGTAGATAAAGCATCAATAGTTATTGCTTTTGATTTATCTATATCAGGTAGAACAAACAATCCGCCTGAATTTGGATATGCTACAAACATAACAGATAATTTTATTAGTTATTTAAATCCATTTCAATGTAAAGTATCATTAATTTCTATATCAAGTATTCCAAGCATAGAGTCGGATTTTACTACTTCTATGTCAGACATTTCTGTATTGGTAGGTGGTTTTTCTCCGAAAAGTTTTGGTAATTTATATAGAGGAATAACATTAGAAAACACAGGTGCATTGTCTGTATTAGAAAATGAAACCAATACTAATAAATCTATAGTGTTAGTTACACAAGGAATAATTAGTCCAAATGAACGAGATTTGATAATAGCAAAGGCAAACAATAATAATGTTAAAATAAATATTCTTTATATTAATAATACAGTTCCACCCGATATAAAACGTATAGCCGAAGAAACAGGTGGGTATTGCATAAATAAAGAAATGATGGATAAAATAGGATTGCCCGTTTTTTCAAGTATAGCAAAATTATCAGAAGGATATTCGCCATATAGTTTAACCGCAAATGGAATCCTAAATTGTGATGGGAAACATAATTTTAAATTAAATACAAATATTTATGGTTTATATGATTTTAGCATTGAAATTGATGATGTTCTATTAACTAAAATAGAGACCAATCCTCCATCTTTGGAGTTTCCTTTTGTAAAACCTACCACAACTAAAGCAGATACCGCTATAATTTATGCACGTAATACGGGATTAATGATAGAATCAATATATATAGATAATCCATTTTTTGGTATATCTGGTCTTCCAACATTTCCGTATTATTTAGATAAAGATGATAGTTTAAAATTGGAAATATCTTTTTCACCTGTTGATTCTTGTATTTCGTTTGCCCGATTAATGCTTGTATCTAATGCTTGTAACTATGATACACTTTTTATGACAGGCGGCTATCCTAACGTTGCTCCTCGCACACCGACAATAAAAATAATTAATCCGAAATGTAACGATATATTAATAATAGGCGATACAATAGAAATAGAATGGAACGGAGTTCTACCTACCGATGTAGTTAGTTTATTTAATGGAAAATTTATTGGGACAGATACAACAGCAGACACAATAGTAAAAAATATTGTTGGATTAAAGTATAAATATGTTATAGAAGACAATGGAAAAGAAGATAGTATTAAATTTCTTATAAAACAAAATTGGCCTAATAACATAGGAAAGACCTTAGATTTTAAGCATAATGCTCCTGTTCTTTCTGCATATTGGAATAATTATCAAGATAGAATTGTTACAACAGATAAAAATAATTTTCTAACCATTTGGAATGCTAATACGGCAACTAAAATATATACTTTCCCTAAATTTAATAATGAAATACGGCACGCAAAATATACTCCAAACAATTCTATTAACGATACTTATATTGGCGTTCCAAGTTATGATAGTTGTGTTTATATTTTTGATGCGAATAATTTTTCTACTTATTGGAAATATAAAACAAACACTACGCGTGTATATTCAATAGAATTTAGTTCTGATGGCAAATATGCTGTAATAGGATTAGGGGATGGAACTTTTGAATTGTTAGATATAGAAAAAAAGACAAGTATATTAAAAAAATATACAGGTGATATATATTGTTATTTTGCTACATTTCACCCAAACAAACAAGAAATAGCAACAATATCTAATTATTCAGGAATTGTAAGATTTTTTGATTTTGAAGGAAAACTATTAGATACAATAGATATTAAAAATGGTCTAGATTTCGTAAATGCTGAATATATATATTATAATTATGATGGCAGCAAATTGCTTTTAACTAACAATCAGAATTCAACAGCTAATTTCATAGATAGAGAAAAAGGTGAAATTCTGTATTCTATCGAACATCCTTTAGTAAATCCAAGTAATAGCAATACAATAAATTATTCTACTTTTTTTCATCCTGATTCTGACTTGGATGGTTTTTCTGATTGTATATTAACATCGTCTGTAGATTCTTCTATTCGCCGATGGAATGTATCAGATGGCTCGCAAACGTTAACCGACCATATATTTATAGAACATAAGGGACCTGTTCTTACAGGGATTTTAAGTAGAGATGGCTGGAGATTATTAAGTTCGTCTGAAGATTCTACAGCAAAAATATGGAATCTTAACCAAAAGACACTTCAAGCCGATACTACTTGTATGCTTCGCATCGCTTATGCAAAAGGAAACGTTAGAGATACATTGAATTTAGGTAATACTTTCCAAGGTGAAATTATAATTAAAACTTTTGAATCCGTTTATACTAATATATGTGACTTTAACTATAATATAAAAGCCATTAGAGTTATCGGTGATAATCCAGCGGACTTTTTAATAGATGATTTTGACTTTCCAATGAATATTAATGCAAATGCTAAAATTGATTTTAATATTGCATTCAAGCCAACAGACATAGGAATAAGAAATGCTAAAATACAAATAATTATTCCTAATGATACTATATATGTTGATTTAGTAGGTGTAGGGCTAAATATAGGATTGCAACCTTTGTGCGAATTAATAAACTTCGGCGATGTGTTTATTGACGATTATAAAGATACTTTGCTACCGATAGCAGTCAATATATCTGATACTGTTATTAATATTACAAATATAGATTTAACTGGTCCTCAAAAAGCAAATTTCAAATTCATAACAGATAATACAAATATAAACTTAAATCCAAACGATACATTATTTACAGAAATCCGATTCTTCCCTCTAACAATAGGCAGAAAGAATGCTGTTTTGAATATTAAACATACTTATCATTTATATCCTTTAAGTTTTAATCTTATAGGGAAAGGTGTTCCTATTATTAATGACACTATTCAATTAACTATAAATAATTTCACAGGTGATATAGGACAAATAATAAACTGTCCTATCGGTATGAACACATTAACACACCATAATATTGCTGATTTAAATGAAATTATTTTTTCTATTGTTTATAATTCTACACTTATTTATCCGATGTCGTATTCTAATGAAGTAAATATATCTAACACTATTCCACTTGATAATGGCTATAGTAGCACTAACATTACTATTCCTTATAAACCAGGTCAGCAAAAAATAGATGGTCTACAATTTGTTGGACTTTTAGGAAATGACACTACTACAAATATACAAATCATAAATACTGAATTTATTAGTCATTCCCGTTATTATGTTGTCGGAAATACTGCTATATTTAGTTTGATAAATAATTGTAATGCAGGGGGAACACGTCTATTTGACGAAAAAGGGAAATTAATCCTTTATCCAAACGTTCCCAATCCTACAGATGATAAAACAACAATAGAGTTTGAATTGTTAGAAAATGGTTTTGCTTCGCTTGATATTTATGACATTTCAGGCAAACATATTATGAATGTTTTCTCTGAAAATAAACAAAAAGGCAATTATTTTATAACATTAGATACTAAAACATTAACTGCTGGTATGTATTTCTATATTTTGAACAATGCCCGACAACAAAAAATACAAACTATGCTTGTTAAGTAAATATTTATAAAAGAAATAAACTCTATTATGAAATTCAATCACAATCATACTAAATGGATACTACTTGCACTAACCATAATAGCAGGTGTAATAAGATGTTTTATACTTGATGTGATTTCGCTTGATTTAGAAGAACAACAAATTTGGTTCTGTGGAATACAACATACTCCATTTGATACTTTATTATTACTTTTAAAAATCAAACCTTTCTGTTTAATTTTAACAATAACTAGTTGGATAACTTGTTGGGATGGTATATTTATAGAAATGTTAAACAGAGGAGTATCCGTATTAGCAGGCATACTATCTGTCCCACTTATATTTATTTTAGCAAGAAAATTCTATTCGGAAATAGAAGGATTAATAAGTGCAGGATTTATTTCATTCAGTTGGATTTGCATTTTAACATCGTTAAATATAGCCGAACACTCACTTTTGGTAATGAATGCTTTACTATATTTCATTGCACTAATAACTATGTTAGATAATATATCAGAAGATGGTTTTGTATCAAAACAGGAAAATACTTTCTTTATATTAACAGGAATATTACTCGGTTTTACGAGTGTTTGGGGAATATTAATTATATTTGTTTCATTTTTTTATTTGCTCTTTTTTATTAAAAAATTAAATATATTTTTAAAAACACTTGCCCGATTTAGTTGTATAATTATACCGATTGGTCTATTATTTGGAGTGGGATTACAGCATAACATTTACTCGCTTAATAATTACAGTTCACTTGATTATATTACTTATATTAGCAATGCAATATCTAATAATTATCTTATTTCAATAGTTTTAATATCTCCAATTTTTTATTTAATTTTTGTATATATTCATAGATTATTTAGCAAAGAAGAGTTCGGCGAAGATGCAAAAACAAAGTTTAATAATTCTACTTTAGTAGTAGCAATTTGGTTAGTAGGAAGTGTTTTAGGTTTTATTTTGCTTACTTATTTATTAAAAATTAGTTTTTCATTAAGTGATTTAGTATTTATTCTGCCGCCTTTATTTATATTAATTTCTCGTAGCATAGTTTTAATTTCTTCAAAACAAAAATATCAAATAATTATTAGTTCTGTATTTGGATTATTACTATTATTATCTGTATTTATTAATTGGGATAATATAAATAGCAAGCCAGAATATGATCAGATGAGTAGATTTTTAATGTGTGATAAGAATAATTTTTCTATTTTTGTATCAAAGCATAATGGTTTTCCAAAAGAAGCAAAAAAATATTATTTAAATAAAAACAATATCAAAAAACCGATATTTCAATTAGACAATGTAGATAATGCTATACAAGAAGGACGTAGCCAAAAAGTAGATTATATTTGGTTCATAGCAGATAACAATTCAGATAAAGAAATTGTATCAGAACTATATAAAAAGAAATTAATTTCTGGAGGATATAGATACAAAGGCGTTACTATTTATAAATTGAAAACAAAAAATAATTAGCAAACTGAATAAACTATGAGTAATATTCGCGAAAATAATAAAGAACAAAAAACAATTAACAATCTGAATAATGATATAGAAAAAGCACACAGGATGTTAAATTGGTTTAATAATGAATCTCAAGAACAAGTTCAAGCAAATAAAACTAAAAATAATATATTGGACCTAAATATAGATTTATTGCTCGGAGGAACAAAAGCAAAAGAAAAAAAACAAATATTAGAACGATTAAAATTAGGTGTAACGAATATTATAATTGGCACACATTCACTTTTTCAAAGTTCGTTAGAGTATAACAATCTTGGGCTTGTTATTATAGATGAACAGCATAGATTTGGAGTAGAACAGCGGTCTGATTTGTTAGCATTAGCAAAACAATCAATGAAAAACACAGAATGCGAGATAGTTCAAGAAGATATTGATTTACATAGTGCTAATAACAATGCTACAGCGGAAATATGCAACTCTCCACATACATTATATATGACCGCCACACCAATTCCTCGTACCTTAACAATGACTTTATATGGCGATTTAGATGTATCAATAATTAAAACAAAACCCGCTAATCGGCTTCCAATAAAAACAAAAGTTTGTTTTGATGCACAAAGGGAACAAATATATGATTTTATTAGAAGAGAATTAAAAAAAGGATGTCAGGTGTATATTGTCTATCCTTTAGTAGAAAAATCAGAAAAATTGGATTTAAAATCGGCTATAGAATATTATGAAATAATAGCAAACGAAGTGTTTCCCGAATATAAATGTGGACTCTTACACGGACAACTATCTTTTGTTGAAAAAGAAAAAGTTATGCAACAATTTAAAAATAATGAATATCAGATATTGGTAGCAACAACTGTAGTTGAAGTAGGAATAGATGTATTGAATGCAACAGTAATGTTAGTAGAAGATGCAGAACGTTTTGGTTTAGCACAATTACATCAACTACGAGGACGTGTAGGCAGAGGTAATAAACAATCTTATTGTTTATTAGTTACTAAGGATAATTTTAAGTTTAAATTTTCAAATAATACTAAAAATATTGAAGATGAAAAAATTAATTCTGTCGTCAGATTAAAAGCAATGGAAGATACAAATGATGGTTTTATGTTGTCGGAAATAGATATGAAATTGCGTGGACCGGGTGATATGCTTGGCACAAAACAATCAGGGTTGCCTGATTTCAAGTATATAGATTTAGTTAATGACACAGAAATAATAAAAACTGCTTCTAAAATTACTAAACAAATTATTGATGACGATGAATTTTTAGAACAGAAAAAAAATGCTATATTAAAACAAAAAATTAATAATTCCTCACATAATAATCAAAATTTTATTAACATAGCATAATTTTTTTATATCACACTTTTTTTATTTGTAGTGGGTAACATTTAATATTGCTGCCAAACAAATTTTTCCTAAAATGATAGAATAAACAATCTTTCCTTCTAAAAAATATTAATTTAAACTCATATCGTTAATTCTGCATATTCGGTAATAACAGCATTTGTTACATTTTTCTTTTGTTGTTTTTATTGGAAAATACAAATCTTCTATTGCGTCTTTGTAATTTATGGCATTATTTAATACTGCATCTAATAGTTCATCTTTAGATTGTTTTTTTATTAAATGATGAACCATCTCGTCTGCGTTCAAAACATAATAAACTCCATTAACAGGAACATAATCTTTGTATTTATCTAATTGTTTTAATGCAAGTAAATATAATGGTATTTGAAATGTTATGCCTTTGTTAATATCTGTTTCACTTTTCACTTGTCCTTTGGATGTTTTATAATCGGCTACTATATATTCTTTTGTGTCTTCATTAATTTCTATTCTATCTATTATTCCTTTAAGTTTTAATCCATTTATATCTACATTAAATTCAAATTCAAAATCAACAGAAGTATAGTCCCAATCAGTATTTTTTTTGATTTCATTATTAAACCATTCTTGAAGTGTATTTTTTATTTTTGCTACTTCGTATTTGAATAGTGGAACTTCTTTATAGTTTTTTAAATGCTTATTTGTTATATACATTAATTCGTTAAGCAATTTAGAATTATTTTCTTTTATATCATTGATGTTATATTTTTCTTTAATTGTTTTATAATAATCGCATAATATTTTATGATAATAATTCCCTATTTCAGGTGCAGTAAATTCATAATCATCTTGTTTGTCATCTACTTTAACATTCATTAAATATTTATAAAAATATTTTAAACCACAATCAGCATATATTTCTAATTGACTACCTGAATAGATATTATTTTTTATAGAACTTGCTATTTCGGTATGTTCTTCTTTACTAATGTTGCTATCTTGCAATGTTTCTTTATATTTGTTTCCATTATTGTCTATTGATTTTTTACTTGCTATAATATCTAAATTAGTAGTTATATAATTACTCCACATCTCTGTAGATTGTTCGTCTGTATTAGAAAATAAATTACCATTTTTCAAACTAATTATATGCTCTTGTATTTTATCTTTATCTATAATATTACAAACTTCATCTATAAACGATGAACGAATATTTTTTACTTTATTTACTCCGCCGCTTAACAGAGGATAAAATATATAAAGACGCATTTCTTCTTTTTCTAACAAATCTATATTATTTGTTAAAAACTTATAAAAAAGTATTTTTTCTGTATCATTGTGTATGTTTTTACTATTTTTTAATTCCTTCCCTAAAAATTTATCTGTTCTGAACGTTAACGGAAACTCTCCTTCTATAGCTCCACATAGTATCATCACTTTATATGGAATACCGCGTGTTTGCTCTATTGATGTGATATTTATTCCTAATTTGTTCTTTTCTTTTAGTTGATATTTAGTGGCATTTACAAGAGTTCTAACCTTACTTACAAAATCATTAAACGAAACTTCTTTTTCGTTGTCTATTTCCTTTAATTCCTCTAATAAATCTAAGAAACAACTTAATGCTTTTTCTTTTCTTTCCATTTCCTCTAATAACTGGAAACTTCTAATATCAAAATCATTGATAGTATCACAAGGAATAGCATCGTCTGCTGTTTTTATTTCATTTAAATCAAATATTTCCATAAATAGTTAAGTAAATTATATATAACTTTATTATACAAAATAAAGTTTTTTTCTATCTTTTTTTATAGATACAATAATGAATTTACGTAATTATTTATTTATACTAAAAGCAAATATATATGCTAAAAGCAAACATATATATGCTAAAAGCAAACATATATATGCTAAAAGCAAAGATATATATGCTAAAAGCAAACAAACATATCCTCATAGGGCAGGTCGTTTGCTTTTTAATAGTAAAAGCTTTGCTTTTTAATCAATACTGGTGCGGATTCGCAGGAAAAGTGTTAATTTATGTAATTTTAGATATAAAGTCAATATTTTTTACATAAATTGGTATAAAAAAGTATAATTATGATATTTTATTATTCTTTCGATTTATTAATAGCGGTATGAATTATAGATAGAAATTTATCGGCGTCCAATGATGCACCGCCTATTAACCCGCCATTTACATTTTTGATAGACAATATTTCATCCGCATTGTTTTCAGTTAAACTGCCCCCATATAGAATGTATATATTATTAGCCACATCCTCACTATAATTGGCAATTAGATATTGACGTAGCCAATTATGTGCTTCTTCTATCTCCGATATAGTAGCAGAAATACCTGTTCCAATAGCCCAAACAGGTTCATAAGCAATAACTATTTTTGTTAAGTCATCAGTAATAATATCTTTAAGACAATTATCAAGTTGTTCTTTCAAAATATTAAAAGTATTGCTTGATTTTCTCTGTTCTAATGTTTCACCAATGCAAAGAATAGGTATAATATCATTCTCTAAAAGAATTTGGACTTTCTTATTTATAAAATTATTACTTTCATTAAAAATAGTTCTACGTTCAGAATGTCCAACGATACAATATTTGCAGCCGACAGATTTAAGCATATTCGCAGAAACTTCGCCTGTAAATGCACCTTTAAGTTCAGAGTAGCAATTTTGCGCCCCGACATAAATAGGCGTCCCATTTGCTTCAATAGTAATATGATAAATACTAATAAAATTAGGACAAATGACTATTTTAACTTTCGTTAAATCGTTTTTATTAATGTTACTAATATTATCATTAATGGCAATAAATAATTCTTTTGAATTAGAAAAAGTATTATTCATTTTCCAATTGCCAGCGATAAAAAACTCTTTCATAATTTTAATTTACATTAACTTATTTGCAATTTACTATTTTTTTATAAAAAAATTAGTGTTTTTTTCTACAATGAATCCATATTTTTATAAAATATAAAAAAAATAATTCTATACTAATAACTCTACTATAATAAAATTTTTCTTAATTATTACTATTTTTGTAATATATAATCATATATGTCAATGAACAATAATAATAAAAATAATAAACCTGATATACATTTTGTAGAAATTACTTCGTTTGGTTGTGGACCAGATGCTTTTGTCGTAGATGAAGTAGAAGAGATATTGAAAGCAAAAGGCAAAACAATGACATTGCTTAAAGTAGATGATGTAAATAATATCGGTTCACTAAAACTACGAGTCCGCTCTCTACTTGAATCCCTTAAATTAAGAACAGCCGATGCTAAACAAAAACCACTGCTACAAACACCTATATATAAAAAATCAGATAAAACAAAAACAATAATCGTTCCACATTTTTCCAATTTTTATTCGCCGTTTGTTGAAACTTTATTTGAAATGATGGGTTATAAAATTGAAACACTTCCACCAAGTGATGATAAATCAATCCAACTTGGTTTGCAGTTTTCTAATAATGAAATATGCTATCCTGCGACACTTGTTATCGGTGATTTTATTCGTGCTTTGCAGACAGGAAATTATGATACAAAGGATATTGTTCTTGGTATGTCGCAAACAGGTGGGCAGTGTCGTGCCACTAATTATATTATGTTGATAAAAAAAGCAATGCTTGCGGCTGGTTATAATGATATTCCTTTAATAAGTATTGCTTTTAATGATGGTATTAATAATCAGCAAGAATTTATTCTTGATTGGAAACCACTTATAAATATTGCTATTTATAGTATACTTTTTGCTGATGCTATTTCTAAAATGTATTATAGTGCTGTTGCACATAATATTAAAACTAATGAATATGTAAATAATATTAGAGATAAATATATAAAAGAATCTCAAAATTATGTTCGCAATAAAGATATAAAAGGGTTATTAACACTACTTAAAATGGCTACAGAAGAATTTAATAGTGTGTTAGATTTATCCAAAAAACCACCAAAAATAGGAATTGTTGGTGAAATATATGTTAAATATAATAATGTAGGACATAAAGGTGTAGTAAATTGGTTGGTAGAACAAGGGGCAGAAGTAGTTATGCCACCGCTTTTGAGTTTTTTCGTGCAATATTTTGTAAATAGGAAGGTAGATGTTGATTTAAATTTGATGGGACGAAATATATTTGATGAGATTGTGCCGAAAATATTGCAGATTCGCTTGAAACAAGCAACAAAAAAAGTAACAAAAATAGCAAGTAATTATAAGTTATGGACAGATTTTGGTGATATAGATGAAGATGCTCGCGAAGCATCAAAGATAATTAATTTAGCAGCACAATTTGGAGAAGGGTGGCTTATACCTGCAGAAATAGGCAATTTTAATAAGCATAATGTTCAAAATGTAGTAAGTTTGCAGCCATTCGGTTGTATTGCAAATCATATTATTTCAAAAGGTATAGAAAAGAAGATTAAAGAATGTTATCCTAAAATGAACTTATTATTTTTAGATTTTGATAGTGGCGTTAGCGATGTAAATGTGCATAATCGGCTTCATTTTATGCTGAAAAATGCAAGGAATATCATCTAATTTCTAAATAAAAAAAAATAGATTGCTTCGCATCAAAGATGCTCGCAATGACGGAATAAATATATTCTTATGAAAACTTAATTAAAACGTTGTATAATCTTCTTGCTCTTTTAATTTATCATAAGTATCATAAATTATAGTTACTAACGACTCCCATGAACGATTATATTTTATATCTATAAGATTATTTTTAAAAGTTTCTTTTAATTTTTCGTCAAAATATTTTTTAATTGCATCTCTTAATAAATCACTATCAACCTTATCAATAATTAATCCGAAACTATCAAAATATTCTTTATAGCGTCCTACATCAGTAGCAATAACAGGGAGTTCTAAACTAAAAGAATTACTAATAATATCCAATGAAAGTTCTTTTTCTACCACTAATAATAATAAGTCCGATGCTGCAAATATATATGGAATCTCATTGACATTAGGATTGCGCGTTATGATAGTAATTTTATTTTCTATATTTAGGTCTTTAATTTTTTTATTTTCGTATTCATAATTAGTATGTGAATTACCTACTATTAATAGATGATAAGTATCATCTAATTCAGTTAATGTTTTAAATATAGTATCTAAACCTTTATAATATCTAATTTCGCCATAAAAAAGCAGGAGTTTTTTATTAAGTGGAATATTTAAGATTTTTCTTGCTATATGTTGTTCAACTTTATCGCCGCTTGAAGTAAAAAAAGGTCGTGGATGCTCTATACATAAGGCATCAGGTCTAACAGAAAGTAAATCATCTTTGCTTTGCTGATTAAAAACAATAAACGCATCGTAATTATTAACAAATAATTTATTTAGTTTTTCTTCAAAAATAATATTATTTTCAGCACGCATAGAATCAATAATAGCGAACTTTTTAATTTTTTTATTAATAAATTTAGCAGTCCCGCCGATAGATGCTCCTAAATATGGTAGCCAATATCTTGTTAGCAAAACATCAGGATTAAAATCATTTATACTTTTAGCAGTAGAATAATAACTTGCCGGGTTTATAGTATTTAATAATCGTGTAGATTGTATAATATCGGTGTTGCTATTTGCATCTACAAATTTTTCTTTGCCAGGGTAAATGAGTTCAGGATAGAGAAGTGAAAAATTAAATGCTTGAATTTCATTATTTCTTTCAATAGTGCGATATAACATAGCATTTCCGACAGATATTTCACCTGCGTAAGGATAAAAAGCAGATAAAAAAGCAATTTTCATATTTAATAAACAACTCGTAAAACCAGAGCCAAGAGGGGGAATCGAACCCCCAACGAATGTTTACGAAACATTTGTTTTACCGTTAAACTATCCTGACAAAAAAACAATGAACTATTAAAATGTTTTAAAGCAAAAATACGTTTTTTTGTGGGAATATATTATATAAATATTTATAGTTCTAAAAACATTATATAATATTCAAATATTTTTTTGTATATTTGTAATCATAATTAACGTTTTTACGCTAAATTTATTAATACTAACAATATAATAATATGAAAATAAAATCTATTATAATACTATTTTTTTCACTAATGCCTTTTATCTCTGTATCACAGATAGTAAAACACAGCCATTCTATGTTTATAGATACAGATAATTATTATGGTGGAACAGATGCACATTATATAACTATTTTGCTTGATATGTCATTGGTTAAAAGTGCTGAAGTAGAAGTTTTAGAAGCAATAAAAAAATATTATGACGTTCCTACGATAGATTTAAATACTTTTCTTAAAGCAAATATAGATTTGCGGAATGGTAATTATCATATAGCGTTAAAAGAATTAGAAATATTTATTAAAGAAAGAAATAACTCGCCATTTGTATCTTCAGCGTGTTTGTTTAGTGGCTATATAGAGTTAGAAACAGGAAACTATAGCAGTGCAGAAAGATATTTTTTGTTAGCAAAAGGTTCTGCTAACTATGATAAAGTAGTTAGAACAGATAAACATCATTACGATAATATAGAACATTTCGCTACTTATTGGTTAGCAATTTCATTGTGTTTGCAAGGAAGGTATTTGGATGCTATTGCATATTTTACTGAAGCCCAAAAGAGTTTTCCAAACTTGGTATATGCTGCTCAATCTTTGTATGGTTTAGGTTCTATTGCAGAAATGGATAAGGATTATGATAAAGCAATTATTTATTATAATAGAATTGAAAATGAATATCCATATTCTAATGTTATTTTAGCATCATTAATTAGAAATGCTAATGACAAATTGCTTTTAAGAAATCCGCAAGCAGCATTATTATATATACAAAGAGCAGATAATATTTATAGACGGATTGTTAAGAAGGACTCTGTGGGGGTGTTATATGCTAAACAAGATTTTAATGAACATTACAGTGAAAGCATTTTGTATCTCAAGGGCGAAGCATTTAATCAAGTTGAAAATTATGACCAAGCTATTGTTGCTTTTGAATCGCTAATTAAACATTATCCAAATTCTTCTTTGGTGGATTTATCGAATATGGGTTTGGGTTGGGCATATTTGAATAAACAACCCCCCGATTTTTTCAGAGCAATAAGCTATTTCCAAAGAATAATTGATAATAATGATGACAACAAACCAACTTACAGTAACGTTAAAGCACTGGCATAT
>Ga0082212_10002413_pt1 | contig 27214 bp, 14 predicted proteins | sample TergutNt197P3_FD_71548 | JGI IMG/M metagenome (GOLD analysis project Ga0082212, IMG submission 71548) | Neocapritermes taracua P3 segment gut microbial communities from Petit-Saut dam, French Guiana - Nt197 P3 | ecosystem: Host-associated > Arthropoda: Insects > Digestive system > Gut ...
GGCCGATGTAAATTTATTGTCGGACGCATACTGCACCACATAACCACCGGCATTAGGCACCGCGTTCCACGCAACGGTGGCGGTGCTCTTGCCGGTTGCCTCCACGTTACGGAACGTCGGGGCAGGGAGCAGATCGTTCTTAGGTGTCTTGACCGATGCGATTGCGGAGTAATCTGAATTGCTATAGTTGCCGGTTCCGACGGCCATGATGCGCACGAAACTTGTTTTGTTGCTCGGCAATCCGGTCAAGGTTGCAGACAGCGTTGACGCACCGACCGTCATCTCGCCAAGTAAGGAAGCAGCGGTGAATTTATTATCGGACGCATACTGAACGACGTAACCGTTTGCGTTGGCCACCGCATTCCACGCAACGGTGGCGGTGCTCTTCCCGGTTGCGACGGGAGTGTTGAGCGTCGGGGGTGCGAGTTTGTACTGCGTGCTGCTTTGATATTCATACGCCCCGATGTCAATTATTCCATTGACGATTCGTGGGTTACCGTCAAGGTCGGTCGTCAACCACTCGGGAACAAATTGGTTGTCGCCTTTATTGATGGCCTGCGAATCGACGGCAAGACGGTAATCGACATTGGTTGCATTGATGAACAGGGGCTTGAGTGGGTCGTAAACGAGATTATTACCGGAATCACCGCTCCAGTCGTTGAATGTGGTTAGATTGTTGTAGCCCTGGGCTGTTCCAATACCAAAAATATCACCATCGGAGTTTCTGGCAACAATCGTGTTATAGAGTGTCAGTACCCCTCGGTTATTAATCCCACCGCCGAAATTTCCGGTAATGGTCGTATTATTGAGTATCAACACAGTCGGGACATTTATCCATTCACCGTTTTCGTTCCGCAAATAAGAATAAGTGTTGTAAATTCCACCGCCGGAGCCAGCCGCCGAATTTCCTGAGATTGTGCTGTTCGTCACTGTGAGTGTGCTATCCACGTCATTGTAAATTCCGCCGCCATTATAAGTCGTCGTGTTTTCTGAGATCATACTGTTTGTCACCGTCATTGATCCACCGTAATTGTAAATTCCGCCACCGAAGTTTCCGGAGATGGTCGTATTATTGAGTATCAACGTGGCCATGACATTGAACCATTCACCGTTTTCGTATTGCATATAAGAAGCGTTGTAAATTCCACCACCATAATCTGCCGCAGAGTTTTCGGAGATTGTGCTATTTGTCACCGTCAAACTACCTCTACTGTAAATCCCACCACCGCTAATAGCCGCTGAGTTTTCGGAGATCGTACTGTCAACCACCATCAAGTTACCCTCTTCACTGTAAATTCCGCCGCCGTTTTTAGCCGCTGAGTTTTCGGAGATCGTACTGTCAACCACCATCAAGTTACCCAAGTCATTGAATATTCCACCGCCACAACCGCCTAAATAGTATAACGTTCCGAGAATATCTTCGGTAATGTTTCCAGAGGTAATGTTTCCGGAGATTGTACTGTTCGTCAGCGTCAGTTCGCCAATTAAATTATATATCCCGCCGCCGTAATAAGCAAAATTTTCTGAGATCATACAGTCCGTCACATTCAATACACTCGCATTTGCAATTCCACCGCCGTAGCCGCCAAAATCAAAGTCTTGGCTGTCGTTGATTTCGTAAAAATAATATTGTGTAGTGTTTCTTGAGATTGTACTGCTCGTCAGAGTCAGTTCGCCATTATTGCAAATTCCTCCGCCAAGATACGCCGAGTTTCCTGATATCATACAGTCAGTCACTATCGATTTACCCATAGTGTAAATCCCACCACCAAAACCACATTGGGAGTCACAGATGATTTCGGCGAATTCAGCAAAACGACTTTCGATCATGTTTTCTGAAATACTGCTGTTTTCCACTGTTAATTCACCGAGGTTTAATATTCCACCTCCGATGCCACCACTGTAGTAGTATCCAGCATCGTAGTGCATGCTGTCATCTCGAATTTTCACAATATTTCCGGAGACATTGCTGTTCGTCACCGTCAATTTTCCGGCATTGTAAATTCCACCGCCCAAGGTCGCCGTGTTTATCGAAATCATATTATCCGTGACTATCAGCGTGCCTTCGTTACAAATCCCACCCCCGTTTTCGTTTGCGATGTTCTCTGAAATCGTGCTGTTCGTCACATACAGCTCACTTCCCCATCTGGAGTAAATTCCGCCGCCTGACCGGTCGGCGTGGTTTCCGGAAATTGTGCCGCCCATTACAGTCACGATTGCAGAAGCACAAAAAATCCCGCCGCCGTTGCCACCGGCCGAATTGCCGAAAATTATACTGTCTGTAACGCTCAAAATCCCGGGACTGAAGATCGCACCGCCGTTCCCCCCCGCCGTATTCTCCAAAAACACGCTGTTTGTGACAGCCAACATACCGTCGTTGCAAATCGCTGCACCATCGCCATCGGATTTGTTCCCAAGAATCGTGCAGTCTGCCACAGTCAGTATGCCGGATTCGGTGTTGAAAATTCCACCGCCAAAACCACCATAGCCTCCGGTAATCGTCAAACCTGCCAATTCTACAGTACAGTCTTCAATGACAAACACTCGCGATTTTTGGTCGGCATCAATAGTGATATTTGTACCTGAAGCGTCAATGACAATATCCTTGTTGATGTAAAGATCGCCGTCATTGAGCTTGATTGTTCCGCCGGCCAGATTTGGGGCAAATGTAATGGTCGTCCCCAAGCCGTTTGTTCCCGCGTAGGCAATCGCTTCGCGGAGAGAAATTTTGTTACCTGATGTATTGGTGACATCGTCCAATGTTGTTACGGTGATTGACGTGGTTTCAGACTCAAACTTCTGATATTCATACGCCCCGATGTCCACTGCCCCATCGCTGATGCGCGGATTTCCGACAAGATCAAATTTCTGAGTAACGTAAGCGTCGTTGCCATTGTCGATGGCTTGCGAGTCGGCTGCCAGGCGGTAATTTCCATTTGCGGCATCAACAAACAGTGGCAAGTCGGGATCGTAAACCAGGTTGCCATCACCCGAGTACCAGTCCGTGAATGTCGTCAGGTTGTTGTAACCGTAAATTCTTCCACCCCCTGATATATCCCTATCCGCACCAGCAGAAATTTGATGAGAATCATTTTGAGCGATAATCGTATTGTATAGATAGTAAGTATACAAATTGGTATAAATTCCGCCACCGGTTTCATCAGCCGAGTTTCCCACTACCGTGCAATTTCTCATCGTGCTACCGCCATTCATTCCGCCTCCATAAATTCCGCCGCCCGTTTTAGAAGCCGTATTCCCTGTGATCTCACAGTTTGTCAACGTACTATTGCCATAAATTCCTCCGCCATCCCTTGCCCGGTTTTCCGCAATTCTGGTGTTTGTCACTCTCAACTCGCCATTGTTGTAAATTCCGCCGCCAATCACCGCAGAACTCTCACGGATTTCACAGTTTGACACCGTCATCATCCCGGCGATGCAGCCATCAAACGTGAGGGTGCTACTGTAAATTCCGCCTCCCCTGCCACTATTTGCAGTACCTGATATCCAACAATTTATCACCGTCATATAACCACCAACGAGGCAAATTCCGCCGCCATCACTACTCGCCCAGTTATCCGTGATCCTGCTATTCGTCACCGTCATTGTGCTATAAGTGTTGAAAATTCCGCCACCGCTACCACTATTTGCAGTGCCCGATATACTACAATCTGTTATTTTAACGTTACTGTGTTCCGCTGAAATCGCACCGCCATGACCATTATTTACTGTGCCCGATACACTGCAATCTGTTATTTTAAGGTCACTGCGTTCTGCTAAAATCGCACCGCCATTGTTCCCCAAGACACATCCACCTGTCACCGACAACCCGCCAAGAGCAACCATCGAACCGTTAGTGAAAAAGAATACCCGAGATTGCTGGTTGGCATCAATCGTCAGTTTTTCCTCGCCGATCGAAACAATGGTGACGCTACCGTATTGTGACTCGTAGAAATCAATCATCAATTCCCCACCGGTAAGCGAGATGGTGTTCTGCGTTGCCGTGGTGCGGCAGACGATGACATCGTTCTTTTGAATTGTAGATGCCGCAGTACCGATGGCATTACGCAAAGCCGCATCGGAAAGCTGAGTAGCCGTGATCTCGATGACGTTGTAATCCCCCATATTCGCCGAGAGGTTCAAGATGGGGTACATCTCGCGAATCTGGTTGAACTCCGCAACGCTGACGGCCAAGAGTTGCCGTTCTTCGAGCGGCTCCATTCGCAAGGCTCTTTCCTTGACGGGGGAAGCAGGACGGGCGGGTTGGGTTTTTCCAAATATTTTCTGAATGATGTTTTTCATGATAGTGCAGTCTTATGGCGATGAACGAATAACCTTGGAAGTGGCAGGAATACCTGCAACGTGAAATAGTACGGGACGCAGTGATAATCACAAGAAAATCTAATAGTAGGGCAGTCATTCTATACTTTTCGTGTAACATTGCAATCAGCACATCACCAGTTTCTGAATAAACGTAAGCAAACTTTCCCAATGTTCGATTGTTGGTAGTCCAACACTTCTCTGATTTTCGCTCCCGTTTTTCAAACGAGAATTGTGTCAATTGCAGAAAAACCGGCTTTGGCAATAGTTTTTTTGGGGCACGTATACGCTGCAATCGCATTTCTTTGGATAAACCAAAATTAGCGTACAGTAAAACGAGGCATAAATCCTAAAAAACATCGACACCTTTTTGATCGTATATTGTTCAATTAATAGATACGGCGGTCATGGCGTGGCCGCCCCGCCTTCACAATTTGAAATAATCTGTAATAATCTAAAAATTGTCGTCATTTTTGCATCAGGACAGGCGACAAAAACACAAAACAGGAGACAAATCATGCAAAACCGAAATAAACGAAATCGCAGTCGGGAAGGCTTTACGCTCATCGAAGTCATGCTCGTTCTTGTCATTATGATGACGTTGGCAACCGTCGGGATGATCGCCTTGGGTAGTTATCGCACAAAAGCTAATATCAGTAAGGCTAATATCGATCTTGGCGAATTTGCGAGAATGCTGGAAGCTTATGAGATTAATATGGGCTATTTTCCCAGCACGGACGAAGGTCTTGGCGCATTGTGTAGCTGCCCGGCTTCAGCTGATCCCAGCGTATGGTTCAAAATCGCCAAATGGAACACCCCGCCACTTGACCCGTGGAAAAATCAATATCTCTACCAATATCCCGGCAGCGAGGGAAGCGACAGTTTCGACCTCTGGTCTTGCGGGCCAGACGGACAATCCGGCACAGAAGACGATATTTGGTATGGTAGATAAACGGTAACCATACACGCTTTTTTCACCACGAAAAAACGAAGTTATCCGCAGATACACGCAGAATGACGCAGATGTTTTTTATGGCGAATTTATGTTTACCTCATCAAAAAAATATCTGCGCAAATCTGCGTTCATCTGCGGATGAATATACTTCGTGTGTCTTCGCGTCCTTCGTGGTGAAATTGATAAACGGTCTGCGTCATGTTTCTTGATGAAATCGAACTGGACTTGGAAGGCGGCAAGGGCGGCGACGGCTGTGTCAGTTTTCGCCGCGAAAAATATGTACCCCGCGGCGGTCCCGACGGCGGCGACGGCGGTCACGGCGGCAGTGTCATTCTCAAAGCCGACTCGTCGTTGAGTAGCCTGATACATCTTGTGCAGCGCAAAATCTGGAAGGCGGAACGCGGTCGGCACGGCATGGGATCGCAACGCATCGGGGCTTCGGCGGACGATTGCGTTCTGCTCGTGCCGCCGGGGACAATCGTGTATGACGTGGCCTACGATTTCGTGCTGAAAGACCTGGCCGCCGACGGCGATACGATCATTGCGGCCAAAGGCGGAGCCGGCGGCAAGGGGAATTTGCGTTTCAAAACCGCGACGAACCGTGCCCCGCGAATGGCCACTCCCGGCGAGCCGGGCGAAGTACGTCGTGTGCGGCTCGAACTGAAAATGATCGCAGATGTCGGGTTGATCGGTAAACCGAACGCCGGTAAGAGTACGCTACTCAGTTGCGTGACGAAAGCCCGACCGGAAATCGCGTCGTATCCGTTTACGACGAAATACCCGAACCTCGGCCTGGTCACGGGCTACGGCGACCGCACCTTTGTCATGGCCGACATACCCGGCCTCATCGAAGGGGCGCATCGCGGCGTCGGACTCGGCCATGATTTTCTGCGGCACATCCAACGGGCGGGCATTCTCGTGCATCTCGTCGAACCAACCCCCGACGACGGAACGCTACCCTGGGAAAATTACCGTGCCATCCGTCAGGAACTCGAACTCTTCGATCCGCTGCTTGGTCAACGTCCCGAACTGGTGGTCATCACGAAAGCCGACATTCCCGAAGCGTCGCAAATACAGACGCAATTCGCGGAACAACTCGGCAAAACGCCCTTTCTCATTTGCTCATTAAGCGGCGAAGGTCTGCCCGAACTCTTGCGTGCAATACAAGCCGAACTTGCCCCGCCACAAACGTGGTGACAAAAAAAATGAAAAATCCACGAATACGCCAAACCTTACGTTTCATGCAATGGGTGACCCTGACCTTTATCCTGGTCTTGGGGTTGTTGATGGCCAGCGATGCGGTATGGAGTCAGCGGAACTTGAACGCCGGCCAGACTCAGCTTGATGAGATGAAATTGAAAGACCTCGACGATCCGACACTGGCGGAAACGGTGCGTGATCTCGATTATTCCCATCGTGTGCGTTATTTTCATTCGCAAGACCGTCAGGCACACGGATTTTTTTTGCTGGGCACCGCATTTTTTCTGCTCTGCGGCATGACGGGGCTTGAGCGGTTTCTCTTTCCGCCCATTCTGAAAATCCCGGAGCAAAACTCAACATCACCGGAACAGGAACGCCGGCAAATTCTGGTGTTTTCGATTGGCGGACTGGTTGTGTTGTGCATTGTGCTGATTGCATTACGCTGGCCGAATCGGGCAGAGTTTGGAGTTAGGAGTTTGGAGTTAGGAGTTGAAGGAGACAACAACGCCACTCTTCACACTTCAAACTCCACACTCCCAACTCTACTGGAAGCCATCTCTCTGGCTGACGCATTGGAAGAGCAAACGCATCATTGGCCGCAGTTTCGCGGGTCGGTGTTACCCAATCAAAATGCGTTACCTGCGAGTTGGGATTTGACCGAAAAATGGCGGGTCAAAATTCCGTTGGAGGGTTACAATTCGCCGATCGTCTGGGGCGATCAAATTTTTCTCGGCGGCGGTGACAAAACCGAACGGGCGATCTTTTGTTACGACGCGAACACCGGTGAACAACTTTGGAAAACCGTCTGCAACCACGCGAAGGAACTCCCGAAAGTCGATGATTACGTCGGCTTTTCCGCACCGACGCTCTGTTGTGACGCGAAGCGGGTGTATGCCGTTTTTGCGACCGGAGAACTGCTGTGTTGTACGCATGACGGCGGTGAGGTCTGGCGGAAGCTGTTGCCAATGCCCGAAATTGGTTACGGCTATGCGTCGTCGTTGCTGTTGCTGGGTGATAAACTGATTGTGCAATACGACCTGCGCGAAACGCAGACGATTTACGCCGTCAATGTGCATACCGGCGAAACGGTTTGGGAACGCAATCGTGAAGCGGCGACTTCGTGGTCAACGCCCGTCGCGTTGGTGACCGACGGCAAGGCGGTGATCTTTGCCGCGACGAACAAAACGGCGGAAGCCTTTGACGCAGAAACCGGCGAGATTCTTTGGACGCACAAAGGCATGGGCGGCGAAGTGGCAACCAGTGCGTTTGCGGATGTGACGCGGAATGCGTTTTATTTCTCGAATGCCAGCGCATTTACCGGAGCGTTTTCCGCAAGCGACGGAGCAATCTTGTGCGAAAACGGCAACGTGCCCGATCCGGATGTCGCGTCGCCGGTGCTGTTTGGCGACAAGTACATTCTGTTCACCAGCGGCGGCAGCGTCATTGCCATTGATGCGGAAAACGCGAAGGAATTGTACGAAGAAAATTTCGACAACGGCTTCAACGCATCGCCGGTGATCGTGCAAAATAAAATCGTGGCGGTCAATCTCGACGGTGATCTTTTCCTTTTGGACGCAACAGGCGACGCATTAGTCACCGAAGGCACGTATTCCATCGGCAAAGAAGTGGTCGCCACCCCTGCGTTCTGCAACGGCACGATCATTATCCGCACCAGTGATAATGAGTTGATCTGTTTGGAGTGAAATGACAGAGCGGTCACGCCGTGACCACCGCTATCGCAAGGTTGCGGAGTGTTGAGTTTAGCCGAACGTCCCAGATGCCGGTGTTGGTTAAAAGAACCCAAGTCCGTTACGCCAACAGGGCGACCCCAACCCCGGTGCAACGGTATTACCTGGCGATTGGTTAACCGATCCGTTAAAAGAGTTGTTCAGAGGAAAGTACAAAGGCAAGTTGTTTTGTGTCAACTCGCTTTGGTTTTTCGTGCCGTACAACAGAAGATCGTTATTCTGCCTGGCCATGAGCGACCAGATGGAGCGTTGCATTTCGTCATCGGTATCAACGTTATTTCCATCGGGCAAGGAAGAAGTCGTCCCAAGAGCACCGATTTCGGAGTAATCGGAATAATTCATCGACGGGACCGTTTCAATGGCGGCGTTGTCGGGAATGATGATTGTCTTAGCCTGGTCTGTCACAGTCACTATCCCTTGCAGTGCGACTGGCGAACTGTTTTCCTGTTGATTCAAGAGTGTGTCATACGAAGGAATGGGCAAAACCTTGCCGAAGTCACTCGTCATCTGTGTTGCGGTGCGATAATCTGACGTAATCGGCGCATAAGTTGCCGCTTGTGGCAATTGGGGCTGTATGTCTCCTGTTGAACCGGGTAAAATTGGCGGATTAGGCAGAAAATATTGCACTAACTCGTATTTTTTTCCGTTGATGACACGAGTTATGGTGCCATCGGCGGCCAGATAGTCACCGTCTTCCAACGGTGAACCTATCGGCGTGAGAGATGTCGTGCGACCATCCGATGTCCCATAGTTATAGTAATTGTCCGGTGTTGAACTGCCGCCATAATCTGAGCCGCCGCGATTACTTGAGCCTCTGTCGTATCTTGTGTCACTTGATGGGCTGGAGGTTCCACCAGGGGAATAACTGCGACCGTAATCAGAACTCCCGGAATAATCCGAACTGCCACCGCTGGGATAACCGCTGTCGGTCGTTTCCTGACTTCCGTAGCCATAACGTGATGTCGGTGTTCCACCACCGCCGTTCCCTGATCCGGAATAAGTTGACGGAACTGAACCCGCTACTCCACCGCTATTGGTATTCGCGCCCGGTGAGGGACTATAAACCATCGCCATATTATCTTGCGAATAGGAAGACGAGGGGGATCGCATCGAGGATGCCGGAGATGACGAATACGTTGATGATGGCAGCCCACTTCCGGTTGGTAACATGGCAGGTGGCTCATAAGCGGTTGAAGCGCCGGAAGTTACGGGCGACCCTAGCGATGTGGGGGTTGCCGGGCCGGGGCTTTCATTGACGATGAATTGTCCGGCGGGGCTGATCGGGGGCATCTCTGGCGGGAACTCGCTTTCTGGAGGATTAACCGTTGTGCCGCCGCCGAAAAACGGAAAACCTGACTTTGACTTGTCGGTTGATTTGCAACCCACAGCCAACAAACAGGTTAAAACGACCACCGTAACGAATGTCCATATACCGGACGAGGCCAGTTGAAAAAAGAACTGACGGGGGGGGAAGTGTGACATTGGCCTGCTCCGTTCTTTTCCGCTACTTCTAAAAGTCGGTTTCCTGAAAAAATACTGCCTCGGGTCATTGACATTCTTGCGTTAGGATAACGAAAATGTTATGATATTACCAGATCAATTGCATTTCATCGATAATGATTTTGCTTTGCAAGTTTAACACACACCGGGTGACACCATGACTCAAAAACAACTGTAATACGGTTTTGTTGTTTTTTGATAAATACTGAACTATATATCCGAGATTATTCCAACATTTTACCTAACTTTACAATAACCGCTGACCTGCTTGTATGAGGTTTCAATTGAAAAAAATATTACATATTGCCTATTTTGCTTGTTTTCTGGTGTTGTTTGGAAACGTTCGCTACTTTTTCGCGGAAGAGACCGCGTTTCTGGTTTCTCAAAATGCTGACAACGAGACGACCGTTGAAAGCGAAACGATCGATACGAACGATGATCTTGCGACCGTACAGGAACGGCTACTTCAATCCTCGCAAAAAACCTTGCCGTCGGTCGTCGGTTTGCGGGTCAACCGCTCGGTCGTCGCGAGCGGCGTGGTGGTTTCCGCAGACGGGCTGGTTCTCACAGCCGGGCACGTGACCTCGCAAGCCGGTCTTGATGTCGAATTCTTTTTTCCGGACGGCAAATTGGCACGCGGCAAGACATTGGGCGTCTGCAAATGGGCTGATGCCGCCATGGCAAAAATCACCGACTCCGGCACCTGGCCCTGGTCGCCGATGGCCGAACGGGACGACTTCGCCATTGACGATTGGGTTTATGCCTTCGGGCATCCCCTGGGGCTGATTGTCAACCGTCCGCCGCCCTTGCGAATCGGTCGCATTATTTTGTTGCAGGCGGAAACGATTCATACGGACTGCTGTATCGTTGTCGGCGATTCCGGTGGGCCGCTGTTTAACCTTGACGGGCAGGTCGTCGGCATCAACAGCCGTGTTTCCGGCATTAATGATCGCCCTGATTTGACGTATCATGTTTCCATCAACGCCTTTTGGGATCACTACGACCGCATGTTGGCGGGCGAAGTGTGGGAAACGGATGCGACGGGACGGTATCACGAGGCTTTGCAAAAACAACTTCTGGCCGCTGTCAAGGATGTGATGCCGATGACCGTTCGCATCGGTTCCGAAACGACGCAAAATCGTCCTGTCACAAGGGGAAACAACCAGCGACAACGCGGCCAACCGCAGAGACAACCTCAAATAACGGTCACAAATCATGCACTTGGGTTGATTATCTCGGAAGACGGTCAGATCGTCACCAAGGCCAGCGAAGTGGCCGACCGTCAAAATCTTGTGTGCGTGGTGGTAACGAATGGCCGCGAAGACCGTTACCCCGCCACGGTGGTCGCCGTTGACAATGGGAACGACATCGCCCTCTTGAAAATCGAAAAAACCGGGCTTCCGGCATTCGATTGGGAGTCGCTTGAGCCATCGACCAAGCCGTTACCAATCGGAACGCTCACGGTGACGCCGGTGCCGAACGGCCAAATTCCGGCCATTTTGGGAACCGTCAGTCTCGGCGAGCGTTCCGTTCCGTCGGAAAACCAGACAATCGGCGTGTCGATTGAAGGCAGTGATTCGGGGCGAGGTGCCAGAGTTTTGCAGACCTTGCCGCGATCACCGGCGGCGGCTGTGGGGTTGCGGCAGAATGACTTTATCACGAAGGTCAACGACACGGCCATCGACAGCGGCATCTCATTAATCCGGTTTCTTGACAAAATCAAGGTCGGGGACGAACTCAAACTGGTCGTACAACGCGGCAACCAGATTCTCAACATGACGCTCAAAGCGGCGGAAGTCTCGGAACAGTCACAACGCCGTAACGCGATGAACCAGGGTGGTCCGTTCGGCATCAGTCGCGTTCATGACGGGTTCGCCACCGTTTTGCAACACGACACGGTATTGCGACCGGCGGATTGCGGCGGCCCGATCGTCACGCTTGACGGTAAATTGATCGGCCTGAACATCGCCCGTGCCGGACGAACGGAAACATACACCATTAGCGTTGCCAAGTTTCGCCAAATTGTCGAAACTTTGAAAAGCCAGGTTCAACAACCGACGGATACAAGCGAATTACCAGCAGATCAGAATACAAGTGAATGATGGAGGCTGGGTGGCAAGCTGTGAAGTTAAATTTCATGGCTCTATTCCTGTTCCGAGTTGATGAAGTGAAATGGTGTGGAGTTGACCTTGTTTGATCGGAAAACGCATGATAATACATAAAACAAGAGGTTTACATGTGATATTTTGGCAAAACAGGCAATGTTCTGCGAGGATTTCACCACTTCGGTAAACCATCAACCTGGAATCCGAATAGAGCCAAAATCAATACTCATCGTTTAGCATTTTGGATAGGTTATTCTTCGTCATCGTCCGTCGCTAATGGTTCCGGTGCCACCGCTGTTTCCTCCGTCTCACCGGTATCATCCGTTGCGTCAGGTTCGACCGTCTCACTCACAGCAGGCACATTTGGCGGTGCGTTGATTTGCGTCAATTTCAATGCGATCACCGCGTCATCGGCGAGGTCGGTGTCGTAGCGGTCTTTCGAGGTGGCCAGCACCAATGTTGCGTCCGATGAAGTGGTGCCATCACCGGGGACAATCGCCATGCCGGACAACAACTCTCCCGACACGAAACTATCGAGCAGTCTTCCCGCTTTATTAAAGAAGTAAATCGTCCCGTCAGCCGCTGCGACGCACCATTCGGCAATTTTATCGCCGTTGATGTCGCCGGTGGTGACGAACTCAAACGACTTGACGCCGTGCGAACCGGGCGAAATGGGATGTTCCCACAACACGGGGTTGAGTGACGCATTCGGGTTGAGCCCGGCAATGACGATCTCGCCTGCCCGGGGGAGAACGGCCAACACTTCCGAGTTGCCGTCACCGTCCAAGTCGGCGGCGAACAGTTTCCAAATCAGCCCGCCGGTTGTATCAACCTCCCATTCACGGAGTTTTTGTCCCTTGGCGTCAAATTCCACAAAAGCATTCGTTTCGTTGTAGCGGTTGACCACCCAAACATGCGGCACCTTGTTTTTCCAGACAATCGCGATTTGATCCGGCTCGGTTACCGTGCGATCTTCCCAGATTGTCGTACCGGCGAGATTGATGACGGCCAAACGCTGGCTGTTTTCCAACGGCACGCGGTATCCGATGATGATATTGGGATTGCCGTCACCGGTCAAGTCGGCCATTTGTACCGCCGCGATTTCAAATTTGCCTTCGTCGGCAGGTTTCGGCCAGGTTAAAACCGGGTTCAAATCCTTGTCAAGCACAAAAAACTGCCGCTGGTTGATGCCCGTGACAGCGAAATATCGTTGCCCGGTGTCTGGCGCGGCGGCGTTGCGAATGTAATGCAACGGCATGTCGGCGGAAATGCCTTGCGGCATGATCGTTGCCGGATCATTTTGCTCGTTGCGTGTCATGGTTTGCCCGTCGGGACCGAAAACGCTGATTTTTTGGAAGTCATGCGGAATAAGCAGCGAACGTCCGACCACAAGCGGATTGCCGGGGCTGACCAATTCCGTGCGACGCCAAATTTCGGACATCATCATCGTCTGCGGCTTGGTTTGCTCGGCGATTTGCACACTTTCCGGCTCTGTTCGGAAAACGTCGAAGCTGACAAACTGGTCAATCGACTGGTGATATCCCGCCTTTTGTTCCTTATAGTAGGCGAGAATGTTTTGATACGGATCACTCCCGGCCATCGCGGAATTGACTATCGAGGCCAAGTCTTCTGTTGCCAACAGGTCGGATTGTATCAGTTGCAAATGACCGTTTGGCCCGAAAATCAAAAAGGACGGCACATCGGTCAATCTCAGTCGTTCCATCAACTCGCGGCTCGGCTGGCGGAGGAACGAGAGATTGATTCCCCAGCTTGTGAGCATTTCTGATATTTCGCGGTTCGGGACGGTTTCTGCGTCAATGGCCACCGGGTAACAGTTGACGTTTTGGTTACTCGCAAACCGCTCCGACACACTTTGCAACGTCTGAAGAGCGGCGCGACACACAGTGGTCGCATTGGGGTCGGTGACAAAAATTGCGGCCACCGTAACGCCTCTTTGTGTGGGAGAAGCCAGTGCGACCTGTTCATTGTCCTCACTCGTACAAATCGTCCCGTCGGGCATTTTGCCCAGCATCGCAAGTTTGGGCAGCATCAATTCCGACACGGGCGTACTACCGAGTGGTTTTTCCATGAGAAATGCCTCACTGAGAATTTCGGCATCGATCATGGCATCCTGGAACTCGATTTTGATGGAAACAGGCTTCACTTCCGTGTCGCGTATCTTGGTAACATCAATTTCCATTCGCAACAAGATATTGGTGCCCCTTTCAATCCAATATGTGCGACGACCGGTTTGCTTGTCGATGACTTCAATTTTGTCACAGGGACACGCAAATTGATTGTCGCTCGTCAGAATGTAATCGGGAAAGCCCATTTTGATTTCCGCATCTGCGGGAACCAGCGTCTGCAAGGGGTCTTGCGCAAAAAGTAGCACAATTTGAGGCGGAACGAAAAGCACTTCGGGCGGCACCCCCAAGTCCATCAGCTCGGCTAGAAGATAATCGCTGTATAAATCTTTGATCGTAATTTGGGACGGCGCACGTTTTTCAAGAATTTGGCCGTATAGCTCCGAATTGCCGGACGCCTGGGAGGTAAACAGTGTTCCGTCACTGACCAATTGACCTTGATGTACCTCCATTCGTACCTTGTTCGGTTTTATGTACGCAAAAAGACATTTGCGAGTATCGGTTTGCAGTGTTCGGTCGGGAAGTTCGTACTTGATTTCCACAAAACCGTGATCGCCGTAACTTGTTGCCTCTTTATAAGTTTTGACCATATCAGCAAGTATGGTATCCGCATCAATGTCCAAACGCGGAAACAACCTGGTAAGATTCGAGAGGTCAATGTTTTCAAGCGTCTCGTCCGGTGTCCCATTTGTTGTACCGGATTGTGACTGCTGTGATTGCGAATTTGCGTTCCCATTTTCGCTACCCTCTGACACCTGTGCCTCTTGATTGCCGGACGGTTTTTCGTTGCCCGAATTCCCTGTGTTCCAGCAACCTGACAAACTTATCGTCGCAACAATCATTGCAAACTGAAACAAAAACCATGACTTATTTAACATTTTTGACACCTTAAATTCCTTTGTGGTGAAAATGATTTCCGGCGACACCAAACCGGGAGAGCCGGAATCCAAGTGGTATCATAACAAAAATCATCGGTGGGTGTAAAGATGAAAAAGCAGCCCAAAGGATGCAAAAAGTGATTTCAAGGCGGATACTATATGTGTACGTATATCTCTAATGGCAATCGTGTTTTTCACAAGAAAAACAGTATCAATTCAGATGATGCGATGACACGGTTTCACATCGAAAATTAATGCAAAAAACCCTTGTTTTTCCAAGGTTTACCTGAAAACCATGCTATTTTACCCTAATAAGAATTTACAGTTGAACAAATAATCAGGCAACCAACAAGGTCGGACGGTCACGCTGTGACCGCCGCAACAGCACAAAGAAAGGCACACAACATGGAAACGGTACTTAAGGGAAAAATCAGCAGTGCATTGCGCAAAAACCCTTATCTTAACCACACAACAGTTTCTTATGAAACCAAAGGAAGAAATGTTGTGTTGCGTGGCGAAGTGTCGTCATTCTTTGACAAACAAATGGTCCAGGAATCGCTCCGCTCAATCGAAGAAATCGACGAAATTTTCAACGAACTTGAGGTGCTCGGACGTTCGATACGCATAGACATGTAACGTGTGGTGGTCACTGTGTGCCCCCCCCTGCCATACCTTAGCTTACGCTTTGGACTCTGATTTTGTGTGCCACAAGGTAACGCAGCTAATCGGGATCACGCAATTCTTCCACTTCGTTCCGGGACAGGCCGGTCGCCGCGATGATTGTTTCAAGGGGAATGTTTGCCTGCAAGAGATTTATCGCGATTTCGAATTTTTCTTCAATCTTCCCTTCAATCTTCCCTTCAATCTTCCCTTCAATCATCCCTTCCTGCTTCGCTTCAATTCTCGCGTGATGCAAGGCTTGAGCTTCGTCATGGCGGGCTTTGGAACGCAACCGCTCCACCTCGCGAAACTCAGACGAAGCCGTAATGCTGTTGAATGCGTCAATCGCTTGTTTCATGATCGGGACTCCCAATGCGTTGATTTGTGAAAACTCTTCTTCTGTGTCCGCCCGAAACAACGACAACCACAAGAGCCGGTGGTCGGCCGCGCTGATTTCAAGCGGTATTTTCGGCAGTTCGTAAAACTGCAAACTCATTTTGTCAGTCAACACGGTATGACGCGAAACCTCAAGGGCGCAAAACTCCGAATGATATTCAACACAAGCGAATAACTTGAAGTTCATGATGCTAATGATGATGGTACGCGGCAATTGGGAATAGTTTTCACCCTCGGCCAGTGCCGTTGAATATTCGCGAGCCCAATGGTAAAGCACACGTTCCGGGTAATCGCCTTCGTCACGAACTTGGATTTCCAAGTCCACCCGCTGGCCTTCCACGGTCATGTTAATATCCAGCCGACAAAACTTGTCGCCCAGGCTTTCCGGCGGCATTTCAGGATTCGTGATCACAAACCGTCCGATGCTTTCGACCTCGATTCGGAGCAGTTCCGCGACAAGGTCTTTCAGCAGTTCAGGATATTTCACGAACAACATCTTGAACAGCGTGTCGGTTTTAAATGTGTTTTTCAGCTTCGTCACGTGCCACCTCCATCATACGTCTCATTGTATTCGCTTCGGCAAAAATTGCAAGAAAAATATTAATGATTGCGGCGGTCACGGCATGACCACCCTGCCTTGTGCGTCACAGGATGACGCGGCTGACTCCTGTACCTACGTATCAAACGAATTCGACATCTCCACCAGTTCCTTCAGTTTTCGTTCAGCGGCACCGCTTTCGATGAGTTCCGTGGCAAGCGTGATGCCCTGGTGAAAATCGTCTGCCGCACCGCCGACAACCAGTGCGCCCGCCGAATTGAGTATGATCGCGTCTCGCCTGGCACCGCGAATTTTCATGGAAAACACGCCGCGAATGGTTTCGGCGTTTTCCATCGGCGTTCCAGTTTTGATGTCTTCCAATTTGCAGCGTTGCATTCCGAAATCTTCCGGGGCAATCTCATACGTTCTCACCCAGCCGTCTTTCAGCTCGTTGATGCGCGTTTTACCGAGTAACGAAATTTCGTCCAGGCCGTCCAGTCCGTGAACAAAAAACGCACGTGTGTAACCCAATTCCTTGGCGACGAATGCCACCATGTCCAACAGTTCCGGCTTGTAAACCCCCAAAAGATGTCGCGGGGCAAAGGAAGGATTAATCAGCGGCCCGATGATCGTGTAGAAGATCGTCTTGATGCCCAAATCCTGTTCCGGCGGCAAAACCTTGCACATCACCGGATGAAACAGCGGCGCGAAGATGAATGAAATGTCGATTTCTTCGATCATTTTTTCGACTTGCGACGGTGTGAGATTAATTTCGACGCCGAGTGCTTCCAGAACGTCCGCGCTGCCTGACAGACTGGAGATGGAACGGCTACCGTGTTTGGCAACGGGAATGCCTGCACTTGCGGCGAGTATGGCCGTTGCCGTGGAGATGTTAAACGTGCTCAGACCACCGCCCGTACCGCAGGTGTCCATCATTTCGCGGCTGACCTTCGGGTGCAAGGGCACGCAATTCGCACGCATCGCCTTGGCAAACGCCGCAAGTTCCTTGAGCGATGCCCCTTTCATGAGCAATGCCACTTGAAAGCCCGCGATTTGCACATCGCTGATGACATCATTGTTAATCGCAGTAACCAATTCGCAAATCTCTTCTTCGTAGAGTTCTTGCTGTGTCGTTAATTTTGCCAAGACGTTTCTAATCATTGTGTGTTTCTGTGATGATTGCTTGATGTGTGAGAAAAAAGTTTGGAAAACAAATTCATTTCGGCAATTACGGCGAGGCCGTCGATTATTCCCACAGGATCACCGTTCCGTCTTCGCTGCCGGTCACAACGTGTTTGCCGTCCGCCGAAAAACGCACCGAACCGACCGAATCCGTGTGGCCGGCGAAAATTTTGACGCATTGACCGGTCTCGACATCCCAAAGCCGTGCGGTTTTGTCGGCACTGCCCGTCAAGAGAAATCGACTGTCCGGCGAAAACGCAACGTCGAGAACTGTGCCGTCATGTCCGCTGAACGTTTTGACAAGTTGCCCGGTCTTGAGATCGCGAAGCAAAACCGTCGTGTCGCTAAAATAACAAAGGACAATATACTTTTCATCGCCGGAATGGGCAACAGACGTTACGACATTGCCCGAGTTGCTTTTTTCGGAAAACGGTCTGCTGCTTGTCCCGGAAGCGATGTCCCAGACAAAAACCTCGCCGGCATGTCGGACGGAAAGTATTTTGGTTTCGTTGTCAAGAAATGCCGTGTAAACGTTGTAATTTCCCGTATTTCCAATATTGTTTGGAGGAGCATTCTGAAAAACGCAAGCCGGTTTCTCTGAATCTGACTGCCAAATGAAAGTGCGTGAAGTCGCATGTCCAAGAAGCAATTTTTTGTCGTCTTTGGAAAAAGATAGACTGTAAAAATATCCACCGTAAGGATAACCGTCAACGTTACCGGGATCGTACTTTTGTTGAAAGAAACCGGTTTTCGTTTCATACAACGTGTTAAAAATGAAAACATGTTGTCCATCCGGTAAAAATTCCATGATCGGAAATTTGAATGCGTCGTTTCGATTCAATCGAAAAATTTCTTGTCCGTTCGATGTTTCCACGACTCGTGGAGAAAGGTTGTCCGCAAACAAGAGATGACTGCCGTCAGGAGAAATTCTGGCGTTTGTGATCGGGCCGGGATGCGCCGCCTTGATGTTGAGCAGTGGTGTTAATACCGGCGACGGGACAGGGCGATTTTCATCTTGCACCGCTTGATACACGCCGGATTCTCGAAATTCCTCTTCGAGTTGCGAAGTGTTTCTGTCCCAAATTTTGACGTTCCCATCAAGACCGCATGTTGCAAATTGATCTCCATCCGGAGCAATGGATAAGTCCGTTATCGTATTGCTATAGGCGTAGGATTGCGTATTGTCATGAGCGTAAAACCCCCGGAGAAATTTTCCATCCGGGATCGAATAGACATGGATCAACGTATTATTAACCGCAGCAATCAATTCTTTCCCGTCCGGCGTTACGGCAAGAGAAAAGCCGCGGAAACGAACATCGGCAATCTCTTTGACGATTTCACCGGATTGCGCATCCAGGAGATGAATTCCGCGATCATTGGTGCCTGTAACCACATATTTTCCGTCAGGCGTAAAAGCCACAGCGGTAACCCAATTGCCAAGTTTTGCCGTCCACACAGGCTTGGCACTGTCGATGTCCCATAATCTTGCCGTACCGTCTGAACTGCCGGTCAGGAGATGAATCCCATCCGGCGACACGGCCATCGAACGGACAGGATCATCATGTCCGGCAAATTCGATGAGTTTTTCACCGGTTTCGACGGAAAACAACCTTACGACCCGCCAATCATCAGTCGTAAAAAAGTATTTACCGTCATGGCTGAGTACCGTGTTGCTATTCCAGTGGGAAATGGGGTATTGGCGAATCTCTTCGCCGGTTTGCACATCCCACAGACGCGCAACACGGTCTTGACCGGCACTGGTCAACACATGCTTCCCGTCTGGCGAAATGGCGGCGGTTCTGGTGGTGGAACCAAATCCCGTGGTGGAATCATGCGCCCGAAAAACTTGCACCAATTCCCCGGTTTTGGCGTTCCAGAGTTTTGCCGTTTTGTCGATGCCGGTGGTAAGCAGCAACGCTCCGTCCTGCGAATACGACACGCTGTAAACATCGCCGCCGGAACTCGGGTAAACCCGAAGAATCTTGCCCTGGGCTATCGGTTGTTGAGGTTCGGCGCCTGCTTTTTCCGTGAGTTCCCGTTCTTTTTCCTGGTCAAGAAATTGACGAACAAGGGAGTCGTTAATGTCTGGTTTCCACGCGGCGTCGGTTTCTTTTTCACGGATATACTTTTGATCGTCTTCGGAAAGCGTGGCGATCGTGCTTGTATAGGTTGTCCCATATTCCTCACGTATCATCGCTTGTGTTTTTCCGATGGCAATCAGCTTGCCTTTGCAGAGTAGCTTGCCGGTTTCCTGGAACCAAAACCGATAACCTTCCGCTTTTTCCTGTTCGGTGATGCCGTGAGCGATTCTTTGATCGTCCCGTCTTTTTTCGTCTTCCGCTTTCATTTCCGGGATGTAGTTGCGCGAATTTTTCTGATTCTCCGGGTGCAACATGGGATAGAGTGCCCGCAAAAATTCGAAGCCACGCTCGCTTCTCTCCTGTCTGTCCGGGTCAACGATTTCCCTGCCGTAGGGATCGGCCGTCATCAGGGCGACCGACTGCGCCCGTAAGGCCCACCACGGCTGAAGATCATCCGGTTGCGAACGTATCCACGCAAGAATCTCATCGCGTTTGTCCTCTTGCGGTTTCGGATTTCCCGACTGAAAGGCGTCAAGATACTCCATCTTGAGAACGGTCAATTCCCAGTCGGTTCGCAGGGTGCTCTTTGCGAACGAATCCCGTAATTTCCGCCAATCGTCAAGCGATGTCGGTGCCGAATCACGCGGCGGTTTGCGATGCGACAAACGGAGAAAAGACGCAATGGGATATGATTTGCCGCCCAATTCCATGGTGGCTGGTTTCGTTGCGGCAGACGGTTCCGTATTGGCTTCACTTCGTTGGCTCAAGGGAATCTGCGGCTTCTCCTCATCACGCGGCCCTTTTACCGGATAGCCGTAAAGGAGATTCCGCTCGATGGGAAACGATTCCTGCGGCACGGAATCAAACCATGTTTGAAGCGTTTCCATTTCGTGTTGCGGTCGCGGATTGATGAGAATTTCCACGGAACCGGAATCGGCATACTGTTTCTCACCGGCATACTGTCTGAAAGTCAGCGTGATTGTGCGTCCTTCCGGCGGCAAATTCTCACGAATCGCTTTCCAGAAAGGATGGTTCCACTCATCCAGCGGCGGCATTTCCAGTTCGACGCCGGAAGTGATACCCGTTTCATTCGGTTCGAGAAATAATTCCGGGTAAAAATAATCGGCGTGCCCCAGCCACCCGCTTTCCCACATCGGGTGATAGCTGCCGTCGATTCCTTCGGCGGTGAAGCGGTACTTGAGGCCGTTGTACTGAAAGTCAAAAATTCCGGGAACGGCCATTGTCCGCCCCTTGTCCTCCGCGACGTTTTTGGCCGTATGCACAAGGAAAATGGAATCCCCGTAAAAAATTTCACACGACGAAACGATGACACCGGGTTCGATTTTTGTCGCTTCCCGATACTCGTTTTTCGGCGTTTCGATGACAGGAAAAGTCACGACTCTTTTTTGTCCCTCTTCGGCACAAGCGAAAAACGGGGCAAAACCATAAAGCCCTAAAACCATTGCAATGACGATTTTTTTCATTTTTGATTCCTTATTGTTGCGCGTCACAGGGTGACGCAGATAATTTGCGGCGGCCACGGCGTGACCGCCCTACCGTCACGGCATCTCAACACGCACACTCAACGCCGCAAGTTCGTGACCATCCGACATGGTGAACGTCTCGTTGCCGAAATTGACCGTCACGCGCACGCCGTTGGCAAATTCGGTTTGCTGCACCGTGCGATCTTGCGTCAACACGCGGTGATTCGTCATTTCGCTATCGCCGGTCAATCGGGAAACCGGTGCCGCGATTTTGTAACTCTCGACAAACTGAGCCTTGTTTTCCTGCCACAGTTGCCGGGTGAACATGTACATCGGCGGATTGCCGTACAGGGCGTTGAACAGGTCGCGTTTCCGCCAGATCGACGGTAACTTGTTATTGTAATCGCCCCAGTACCAATAGGCAACCGTGCAATCGTGATACACCAGTTCCCAAAGCGGCAGACGATAGGCTTCGCCGACTTGAAATTGCGCGACACGCTCCGGCACTTCGTCGAGTATGCGTTGCATGTTGCGTCCCGAATCCGGCACACGGAAGGGGCCGAGGCTCATCATGCCTTCGTAAAAATCGCAATACGGCACCGAAGCTTCATGACCGGTCTCACTTCCGCAAACCAGGCCGAACTCCGTGCCCATCAAATCGAGCAATTGCATTTTGTATTCCCGACTGTCCGAACGCGTCATCGGGTGCGCGGGATCGTAACACTCGAACCACGGTGCCGCAACCGTCGTGTCGATAAACCGCGCACGATAGGGTTTCGTTGCCAGTTCTTCGGTGATTCGCTTTTGCGCGTAAGGAATCGCCTTTGCATCGCATATCACGGCACAGGCGATGCGAGGCTGGTTACGGTCGCGCGTATCGACTTCCCAGCCTTTGCGCCAGGTTCCGTCGGGCAAACGGTTGAGGTCATGCGGCCAGGCTTCGGTGACCCAATCGCCGTGTACGCCGCGCAATTCGGGAAAACGCGACGGGTCCATGATGTCCTGATAAATGTCGTAACGGCTCGTCAACACGTTGGGCATTGCGTTCATCTCGGCCAGTTCTTCTGCTGATGCACCGCTGCTCCACAAAATCCGGTCGATTCCGGCTTCCTGCAATTCGCGGACGATGGCCGTTTTGCCGCCGTCCCACGACCAAATATTCGCCGCACCGAGCAATAGGTCGATGTTCGGGTTCTTTTTGATCTTTTCGCTAAACGGTACCCAAAGGCCGATTTTCTTCGCGTATTCGCGGTATCGTTTGCACACCGCAACGTAGCCGCCGTCGTCAAAAAAAACGTAACGCAACTTGCGAGGATAGCGGTATTCGCCCATCGACGGTTCCCAAGCCAGTGCCACCTGCAACAAATCATCGGCACCGCGTTCCATCATGATCATGGCGTCGTCCGACGTTTCGATGATCGTCATCTGTCCGATGCCGGTGGCGTCTTCGACCTGTCCCCAAAAACCCATGCAAATGCCGTGACCGCCGTAGGTGATGAGGTGTTGCGTCGGCACGCTTTTGTCGTCCACGGGAAAGCCGATGCCTTCGTTCATCGGGATAATCAGCCGCTCGCCGGGCTGCGAAACAAACGGTGCCGGAAACGCCAGACGGTTTCCCATTTCGCCCTGACCTTCGAGCGTCACGCTGATTTCAGGAAGCTCGTCGTCCAAGCATATTTCAATGTTGACGGGGGCTCTCATGTACTCTTGATCGACCATTTTGCAAGTGAGTATCTTGCCGCCATCGCGTTCGATGAAATCAACATCCGTAAAGAGGGCATTTGATGTTGACGATTGATGCCAGATGCGTTTGTTGCGTTTATCCATCACCGCCATAGCACCGCTGGAAACATCGAACATAAACATTAACATCGGGTTTTCATGATAACAAAATTGCACCGAATCGCCCGTTGCCCAATCGACCTTACCAACGCGGCGTAACGAAAGCGAGTGGCATTCGACGGTCGCGGTGCCGTAACCAACCAGTCGCGGTTCGATGGTCGCAACGTCACGAGGCACGGCAAATTGCGATTGCAACGTCACCCATTGGCCGTTCGTATCACGGGTATCCCGACTCGAATAGCTCCAACGCATCGCATTTTCTTGCGCATCACGAAGCACGACGCTACTGCCGACACTGCCGGAACCCGATAACCGCACGACGGCGGAAAGTTCGAACAAATCGCCCGGCTCGACGGCGATGCGTTTGCCTGATGAGAGTGCCCAATCGGCCTCCTCGCTTGTGTGCTTGACGACCATGACCGTTTCGGCAACGTCATCCAGCAATGGCATTCGGGACAAATCAATGGCATTCGCCACCCGTGACCACGGTCTCGCATTGGCGGCATCCCAAAGGTTCGTGTCCTCCGCCGCCGCAATCGACAAAATACAAAGTAGTAACAATGGGGTTAAAGATAAGTATCGCATGATGTAATCCTTGTGTGGGTTTAAACCAGAGCCGCGACGGTAACGGAGCGGTTGAACTGCGGCAGAGATTTCACTTGCCCGGCCGCTCGTTTACACTCGCGGATCTGATTATTCGGGTTCTGATTCTTGCGGCTCTGACTCGGTGGTCAGGCGTTGGAGTTGTCGGGCGCGGAACTTTCTCCCAATGTTGTCCGGCTCCGGCGTTGGGGTCAAATAATAACGAATCGCATCCTCATAATTTTCCTGCATTTCACTGACGCGTCCCAAGTGGTAGTTGGCACCATTTAACCACTGTTGGGCCCGGTCGTTGTCGATGATACGTTTGGAAACATAGTCGCTTGCGGCACTCAGCGAACTCTTGCGGCTGTTGGCATTCGTCGCAAGCAGGGCTTCTTCGAAATGGACTTGCCCCAGCCAGTAGTTGGCGGTTGCCGAGGTCAATTCAAAAAGGGTCTTTTGAAACTGCAAGCCCTGAAAGTTCATTCCCAATGTTGCGGCAAACTGGTTTTGAATTTGCAGTAACTCTTGCAGGTTGGCCTGGAGTTCCGGTTTGTCTTTTTCCGAGGCACCCTGGATGGCCGTTTGGAGTTCCTGAATTTGTGCCTGGAGTTGCGTCATCGGTTCGGTCATTGCGGTAGCGTGCGTATCCAACAGAGCCGCCAGGGCTGACCGGGAAATACATGCGTGTTGCAGTTCGGCGGATGCGCCTCCCTCGCCGGTTTTTCGACCGGAAAAAAACAGCACGCGACCTTTCCACAACGGGTTTGGATGCTGAGGATCAGCCGCAATCCGAAATAGCTCCATTCGCGGGTCCGCAGCATTGCGTGTGAGACAGGCTTGAAAATCGGCCTCAAAGGGGTAATTCCATCGCTCCACCGTCGCACCGGGAAGAGCGTTTTCAAAGCGTTTCTTTTGCTCGGACCAGGAAGTGAAGAGCACCGTCTTGTTGGCACCGGTCAATGCTTTTTCAAGAATCAATATGCGCTGCGAACCTGCAATCGGATTGGCGGGAATGGCAAGCGTGGTTTGTTCGAGCAGGGTGTTGACTTGATCGATGGTAAAACCTTCGCCCAAGAAGTCAACCAACAAATCGGGATTAGCCGACAATTGGTTGTATGTTACCATTTGGCCGAACACCAACCCGCATTCCGGGGCAAGTGTGATTTCGTCTTCCGGCACAAGCGGGATGCCGTAACGCACCAGAAAGACATAGACCTTGCCGCCAAGAAGCACGCCGACGCCCCAGGGCAAACGCTCGTTTTGTCTTTGGGGGTTCTGGAGATCGGATAAGAAAATACAAGCGTCGATTCGATGCTGACGCAACAGTTCGACGAACACATAAGCCCAATCGGAGACGCTTCCCCTGCCGAACAGGAGCGATTCCCACGGTGCTTGGGGCATGACCGGCATGACCGATATGACATCACCCTGCTGCATCCTGATCGCGGTTTCCAACGTGATATTGCGAATTGTCCAATCGAAAAGTTCTTTCGCGCGTTCGATTTCGTCCTGGCGACGACCGCCGGCCCAAAGGGAAACGCTTCGGCACCAGAACGCCTGTTTCAGGTAATCCGCGTCAAGTCGGCGGAAGTTCAGTGCCGATCCGCGAAAGGTTTCCGCAAATTGGCGAACCGTGTCGGACAAGCTGCGAAAGAAATAAACCAACTGCATTGCGTCGCCGCCTGACGGCTGAAATCGTCCGCGAAAGAACTCACGGATGCTGTCCTCGGACATCTCCCGGGTTTTGGCAACATTGGCCAACGGCCCCAAGACGCTTTCGACCTCACCGACATTTTGTAAGCATTCAAGAAAGTGCCGCACACCCAGCGTCTGATAGGCGGCGACCAATTGTTCGGTGAGCGTCTTGGCAAGGTCAGCCGCGTTTTGAACGTCGTCGGCCGTCAATGGCGTAACGGGGGACTGATCTGACGGTTGATCAGCAACAATGATCTTTTCCAACGATTTCGCAAATTGCGCAAGATTGTCCGCAATCGCCGTCAGGGATTTTTCCTGTTCGGCGAAAAAAGCGTCTTCCTGCCAAGTCGGGTCGGCTTGCTGCTCTGCGATCCAACTGTCGAGCCGCCCGAAAAGATGGGCGAGACTGTCCTGTCCGAAGTGGTTTTCCAAGCGATTGAAGTTGTCGATGACCGACGTAAAAACCTGCTCATTGGCACCTCTGTTCGAATCACGACCTCGGGGTGGTGCCAGCGATGTTGTCTTTCGCGGACAGCCCAACACGCCCACCAGTGCAACGATGGATATTAACGCACAAATGACAAATGGCTTGTGATTGCTGAGGAATTTCATTTCAAAGTTTACCTGATTTGTGTTACTAACATTTAGTATCATGAATTAATTCACGATATCCTTTCCAGGATAGGAATCCATGGTTCAAAAATAGTACGTTACGGCAGACTCTTTGTCCCGAAGGGACAGAATCCCGATAACTTCTTGAAATACGATTTTTTGGTTGCGGCCATGCCGCGCTAGGATATTCTGATAATAAAAATGGCTACTTTCACTATCCCTATACTAACGATAATATTTAGGGCACAACCTTGAAATTACGTAAGTCTGGTATATTAGCGAGAAATTGGCATTGAAAAAGGATTTCTTTTTTGAGATTGTAACAATATGTTAACGCAGAAGTTACAACACAAGGAAAGGAATCCCAGCCATGAAGGCCGACATCATTATCGATCAGGAAACGCAAAAAGTCAAGCTCATTTTTGATTGGGCAGCAGGAAAAGTCGGCCAACAATTGACCGCCGATGAAGCCGAAAACGTCGTCCAGCTCATCGAAGCGGCATCGCAAAACGCTGGTCGTGAAGCGTTCAAAGCTTGGCTCATGCAGTTCGAGTGTCACGACAATGTCACCGTCATTGATGGCAAAACATATCGGTTCAAAATGGTTTCGGAAAAAAAATTCCTCACGAAACTCGGAAGCATCACCATGCCTCGCAGAATTTTTCAACAAGACAACGGCGACCAAACTTACGTGCCACTGGATGCCGCATGGGAAATGGTCGGCGAGTTTGCAAAAAGCCGCCGCGTTTCAGCCGAGTAGGACTGCGATTCAAAACATCATCAACGAAATGGGAGAACTCCTCGAACACCACGAAGATGTTTTGCTCGACGAAGTTCGCTTGCGAGAAGAGTTGCCCGTCAACGAAGCGAAAGTGTTTGTGGTCAGTTTGGACGGTGTCAATGCCGGAAGATTATGCGACGACATCTGACCTGCCCCACCAAAAACGGACAGATTATTTGTCAAACTCACGGTAGAGTCTGACGTGATTCTGGGGATTACTCCTCCAGTATCCCACATATCCATGCGTGCAAGACATTACCGCACACGGATGCAACGGATTTTCACTGATCAGAAAAAAATCAGCGAACATCTGTATGATCCGCGTCATCTGCGTGCCGAAAATCAAACCGTGCCTTGCTGTAGCATCGCATCGGCAACTTTCTTGAATCCCGCGATGTTTGCTCCGGCGATGAGGTCATATCCAAAGCCGTTCTCTTTCGACGCAATGGCCGAGGCGTCATGAATATTTTTCATAATGACCTTGAGTTTCGCATCGACTTCTTCGATCGTC
>Ga0082212_10002414_pt1 | contig 27214 bp, 28 predicted proteins | sample TergutNt197P3_FD_71548 | JGI IMG/M metagenome (GOLD analysis project Ga0082212, IMG submission 71548) | Neocapritermes taracua P3 segment gut microbial communities from Petit-Saut dam, French Guiana - Nt197 P3 | ecosystem: Host-associated > Arthropoda: Insects > Digestive system > Gut ...
CCCCCCCCCGCCTCTCGTTCTTCCTGCCCCCCCCCGCCCTCGGCGGGGCGGGCGGGTACGAGGCGGCCACCAGCGCGTCCGACGTCGGCGCGTCGGTGGGCTGGGGCGCCACGGCCGTGGCCACGCTCGTGAGCTTCGTGGTCGCGTACGCGTCGATCGCGTGGCTGCTGCGCCTGGTGGCCCGGCGCCGCATCAGCGTCTTCATCTGGTACCGCGTCGCCCTCGCCGGCGTCATCGCGGTGTGGCTCGGCGCGGGCGTGCTCTCGGCGACCTGACGGGCGCCGCCTGGGCTCAGACCACCACGTGCGAGCCCAGGATCACGGTCCGGTCGCTGGGCAGGCCGAAGTGCTCGGCGGCGTCGGACGTGATGTGCGACGTCGCGACGAACAGCCGCTTGCGCCACCGCGCCAGGCCCGGGGCCTTGCCCTGCCGGAGCGTGATCTTGGACAGGAAGTACGTCGCGTTCTCGAGGTCGAGCCGGCCCTCGGTCTGCTCGGGCGTCAGCGCGGCGAGCGCCGTCGGCACGTCGGGCGTCTCGGCGTAGCCGTAGCGGATGGCCACGTGGCAGATGCCGTCGCCGCGGTCGCCGAGGTCGTCGATCGTGAGGCGGTCGTCGTCGGCCACGCGCGGCACCGTCTCCACCTGCACGGACGCCACCACCACGAACTCGTGGCGCACGTGGTTGGCGTCGACGTTGGCCCGCAGGGCCAGCGGGGCCGTCGCGTCGCTGCGTGACAGGAACACCGCGGTGCCGTCCACCACGCCGATCTCCCGGCGGTGACGCAGGCCGATCACGAACTCGCGCAGCGGGCCCTCCATCGCGTCGCGGCGCTCGGTGACCAGGGCGCGCCCGCGCTGCCACGTCGTCATCACCGTGAAGGCGGTGATGCCGATGAGCAGCGGCAGCCAGGCGCCGTGGATCAGCTTGGTGAGGTTCGCGGCGAAGAACAGCAGGTCGACGGCCAGCAGCACCACGGCGCTCGGCCACACCACCCACGACGGCAGCCGGTCGTCGCGGTGCGCGATGTAGAAGAACAGCAGCGTGGTGATCGCGATGGTGCCCGTGACCGCCATGCCGTACGCGTACGCGAGCGACGCGGAGCTGCGGAACGCGAACACCAGCGTCAGCACCGAGACGGCGAGCAGCCAGTTGATCCACGGGATGTAGATCTGCCCGTAGGTCTCGCGCGACGTGTGCAGCACGCGCAGGCGCGGCAGGAAGCCGAGCTGCGCGGCCTGCGCGGTGACCGAGTACGCCCCCGTGATGACGGACTGCGACGCGATGACGGTCGCGAACGTCGCCAGCAGCACCAGGGGCAGCTGCGCCCCGCCCGGCGCGAGCAGGAAGAACGGCGCCCGCGACGCCGACGGGTCGTGCAGGATGAGCGCGCCCTGGCCGAGGTAGATGAGCGTGACCGAGGGCAGCACGATGAAGATCCACGCGATGCGGATGGGCTTGCGCCCGAAGTGCCCCATGTCGGCGTAGAGGGCCTCGGCGCCCGTCAGGGAGAGCACCACGGCCGCGAGCGCGAAGAACGCCAGCTCGAAGTGGCCGAACAGGAACTCGACCGCGTACGTCGGCGACAGGGCCTCGAGGATGCGCGGCTCGCGCGTGATGCCGCCGATCCCCAGCACGGCCAGCGCCGCGAACCAGATGAGCATGACGGGCCCGAACAGGCGCCCGACCGCCGCCGTCCCGAACCGCTGCCCCAGGAACAGCGCGAAGATGATCACCGCCGTGATCGGCACGACGCCCTCGGCCAGCGACGGCTTGACCACCTCGAGGCCCTCGACGGCCGAGAGCACCGAGATGGCGGGCGTGATCATGCTGTCGCCCAGGAACAGGGCCGCGCCGAGCACCCCGAGGGCCGTGAGCACGCCGAGGATCCGCTTGCCGTTGCGCGCCGTCGGGCGCCGCAGCAGCGCGATGAGGGCCATGATGCCGCCCTCGCCGTCGTTGTCGACCCGCATCGCGAGCACCACGTACGTGACGGTCACGATGAGCATCACGGACCAGAAGACGAGCGAGACGACGCCCAGCACGTTGGCGTCCGTGACCGGCACGGGGTGCGGGTCGTTCGGGTTGAACAGGGTCTGCAGGGCGTAGATCGGGCTGGTGCCGATGTCGCCGAAGACGACACCGAGGGCTCCGACCACGATCGCGGCGCGGGCGACGTCGGCGGGCCGTGCGGCATGCTCGGTGCTCATGGCGACACCGTAGGCCAGCAGGGTGGCGTCGGCGTGTTGCAGTCCACGTCGCCGCACTGACGCCCGCTCGCTCGTGACGTAGCGTCACGAGTCACGGTGGGTCTCGGAGGTGATGACGACGACCAGGACCGGCGGCCCGACGGCGGTGCTCCGTGCCACGCCCGCCGACGCCGCGGTGGTGGGCGGGATGCTGCGCGACTTCAACGACGAGTTCGACACGCCCGGGCCGGAAGCAGCGGACTTCGCCCGCCGGTTCGCGGGCCTGCTCGCGCGCGACGACGTCGTCGTCCTGCTGACCGGTGAGCGGCTGGACCCGAGCGGCTTCGCGTACCTGACCCTGCGGCCCTCGCCGTACTACGACGGGCCGATCGCGCAGCTCGAGGAGCTGTACGTCAGGCCCGCGCTGCGCGACCGCGGGCTCGGCACGGCGCTGCTGCTCGCCGCGGTCGACCTGGTCACCGCGCGCCGGGCCGGCGAGATCCGCATCGACGTCGACGAGGTGGACGCCGACACCCGCCGCTTCTACGAGCGGCACGGGTTCGTCAACGTCGCGCCGGGCGAGGACTACCGGATGCTGTGCTACCTGCGGGAGCTGTGAGGGCCCGTCAGTACGGCGCGTAGCCGGGAGGCGGCGGCGTGGGCGGCCCCCACGGCAGGTTGCGGCCCTGAGGATCCCACCCGAAGCGGTTGGGTCCCGGCGTGCTGTCGATGACCAGGAGCACGAACAGGATGATCGTGCCGACCAGCGGGACGAGCTGGATGAAGAACCAGCCGCCGGAGCGGTCGGTGTCGTGCAGGCGCCGCCACGTCACGGCCAGGGTCGGGACGAGCGTGAAGAGCGCGAACAGGCCGGCCAGCCACGTGAACCGGCCCTGTCCGCCGGAGAACGACACGAACCCGAAGTGCCAGAACCGTGACCCGCCCCCGCCGAGCAGCGCGTTCACCACCGTGGTGAACAGCACCCACCACCAGAACTCCGACCGGCGCGCGCGCCCGTGGAAAGTGGCGTAGTTCCGGAAAACGGAGGCGATGGCAGCACCTGGGCCCACTGTGACCTGCTCCTTCTCGTCGTCGAACCTCCATTCTGCCCTGCGGGAGGGAGCGCTTGGTCAGCGTGTCTCATCCAGGTACGCCACGATCGCGCCGGCGACCTCTCGGGGGCGTCCGCGCTCGCTCGCGCTACCTCACCGAGCCGATCTACCTCACGCAGCACCAGGCCGACGAGCTAGCGTGAACCTCAAGGACGTCCCCAGGGGTACGACATGACGCAGAAGACGATCCTCCTCACCGGCGCCTCCGACGGCATCGGGGCCGCCGCGGCCCGCGACCTCGCCGCGCAGGGCCACCGCGTGCTCGTCACGGGCCGCTCCCCCGAGAAGACCGCCCGGGTGGCCCAGCAGACCGGGGCGGAGCACTTCGTCAGCGACTTCGCCCGGCTCGACGACGTGCGCGCGCTCGCCGCGGCCGTGCGCGAGCGCACCGACCGGATCGACGTCCTCGCCAACAACGCCGGCGGCATCTTCGGCCCGCGCACCATGACCGACGACGGCCACGAGCTGACCCTCCAGGTCAACCACCTGGCGCCGTTCCTGCTCACGCACCTGCTGCTGGACGAGCTGCGGGCCGGCGGCGGCGTCGTCGTGAACACCTCGAGCATCGCATCGCGGCGGTTCGGCCACCTCGACCTCGACGACCTCGAGAACGCCCGCAGCTTCCGCGCCGAGAAGGCGTACGGAGACGCGAAGCTCGCCAACATCCTGTTCACCAAGGGCCTGCACGTGCGGTACCACCAGGACGGGATCTCGTCGGTCGCCTTCCACCCGGGCAACGTCGCCACGAACTTCGCCGCCCAGACCACCAGCACGTGGCGGTTCGTCTACCACACGCCGCTGCGCCGGCTGGTGCTCGTCGACGCCGGCAAGGGCGGCAGCAACCTCACGTGGGCGATCGAGGGCACGCCCGGCACCACGTGGAAGTCCGGGGAGTACTACGAGAACCGCCGCCTGCCGCGCCGGCCCAACCCGCAGCAGGACGACGCCGGCCTCGTGGACGCGTTCTGGGACGCGAGCGCGCGGCTCGTCGGGCTCGCCGCCGCCTAGCTAGCCGAGCTCGCGCAGGCGGGGCAGCGCCTCGGCCGCAAGGTCGAGCGACCGCTGCCCGTCGGGCCCCCATGGCATGACCAGCACGAACTCGCTCGCGCCCGACGCGACATAGGTCTCGCACGAGGCGAGCAGGGCCTCGACGTCGTCGCCCAGACGGTGCTGGACCGTTCGGCGGATGGCGCCCGGGTCCCGCCCGACGGCGGCGCAGTGCTCGCCGAGCACGCCCACGAGCTCCGCGAACTCCGCCGTGTCGCCGCCCGTGTAGTTCCACGCGTCGGCGAATCGCGCGACCATGCGCAGCGTGCGGCGCCGCCCGCTGCCCCCGATCCAGATGGGCGGGTGCGGCTTCTGCACCGGCTTCGGCTCTGCGACGGCGGCGTCGAGCTGGTAGTGGACGCCGTCGAACGTGGTGAACGGCGACGTCCAGAGCGAGGTGATGACGGCGAGCGCCTCCTCGAGCCGGTCCATGCGGTCCTTGACGGTGCCGAACTCGAAGCCGTACATGGTGTGCTCGCGCTCGGCCCAGCCGGCGCCGATGCCGAACTCGAGGCGACCGCCCGAGAGGTGGTCGACCGTGGTGGCGAGCTTCGCCAGCACGCCGGGGTGCCGGTACGTGTTCCCGGTGACCATGCAGCCGATCCGGATCCGGCTGGTGGCGACGGCCATCGCGGCCTGCATGGCCCAGCCGTCGAAGATCGGGCCGTCGTCGTGCGGGCCGAGCGTGGCGATGTGGTCCATCACCCAGACGTGGTCGAAGCCGGCGTCGTCGGCGAACCGCCACACCCGCAGGTAGTCGTCGATCGGAGCATTCTGGCTGAGCTTGATCCCGATGCGGAGGGCCATGCGGTCAGTCTGCTGGCTCGCGGCGCGGGCCGCCGCTCGGCGCCTTCGGGCACGCGGCGGCGTGTCACCCTGCATTGCGCTGTTGCTGCGCCGTCGTGTGATGGACGCTGTCCCCATGAGCACGATCGAGCGCCTGACCACCGACATGACCGCCGCCCTCAAGGCGCGCGACCACTTCACCCTGGGCACCCTGCGTCAGGTGGTGGCCGCGGTGCGCGCCGAGGAGAAGTCGGGCAAGGTCGCCCGGCAGCTCACCGAGGAGGAGGTCCAGGCGGTGCTGGTGGCGGAGGTCAAGAAGCGGCGCGAGTCGGCCATGATCTACTCCGGCGCGGGCGCCGAGGACCGTGCGGACAACGAGTCCGACGAGGCCGACCTCATCGAGACGTACCTGCCCGCCGCGCTGTCGGACGCCGACGTCGACGCCCTCGTCGCGCAGGCGATCGCGGAGGTGGGCGCCACCACGATGCAGGACATGGGCAAGGTCATGAAGGCGGCGACGGCCGCGGCCGCCGCCTCGGGCGGGCGCGTGGACGGCAAGACGCTGTCGGGCAAGGTGCGCGCGGCGCTGGGCTGACGCGCGTGCCTGGCCTTGGCGATCGGAACGTGGGAGAGGGATCGGAACGTGCGGTGCGCCGCACGTTCCGATCCCTTTCACACGCTTCGATCAGCCCGGGATCGAACCCCGCCTCAGCCGACCGTGAAGATCGGCAGGCACATGACGATGCCGAGCAGCGCACCCAGGATGAGCGGACGGGCCAGGGGCGCGCGTCGCGTGACACCCTCGTGCTGGGTGAGCGTGTCGGTGCTGGGGGTGGTGGCGGTCATCGGGGGTTCCTCCTCGGGGTCGTGAAGACCCTCCGGCCCCGAGCGGGCACACTTCCGAGCATCTGCGGCCACGTGAGTGCGCCGCTGCCCTCGCGTGAGTGGGCGGGCGCCGCGGAACCGTGCCGTCGGCGCCCGCCCTTCGCTCGCCGGGCCGCGCGCCGGCGTCGGGCCGCCTCGCGCGACGCGACCACGGCCGCGCACCGACCTGCGTTGCGCGCGGCCCCGCGGGCCGCCTATTCTCGCAGGTCATGGACCTGCAGGAGATCTCCGACCGACTCGAGATCGCCGACCTTCTGTACCGCTACGCCCGGGGCGTGGACAGCCAGGACTGGGCGCTGTGGAGGTCGGTCTTCACGCCCGACGCCCTGCTCGACTACAGCTCGGCGCGCGGCCCCGTCGGCGACCCCGAGACGATCGCCCGGTGGCTCGAGGGCTCGTTCCGCTTGGTGGCCGGGGCGCACCACCACATCACCAACATCGAGGTCACGGTCGACGGCGACGCCGCCGAGGCGGTCGCGCTGTTCTGGAACCCGTTCCGGGCCGCCTGGCGCGAGGACTTCTCCGCGGCCGGCGGCTACTACCGGCACCGCCTGGTGCGGACGGCGGACGGCTGGCGCTCCCGCGAGCTCATCGAGGACAACCGCTGGATCCAGAACCCGCCCGGGATGCCGCCAGGGCTCGCGAGGGTCGGGTAGGCGCTTCCCCCGATACGTCCGATGTGGTAGAAAAACGCAGGTCAGCGACAGTTTCTCCGCTCGGCTGACATTCCATCGGGTCGGTCCAGACCCAGACCCGACGGGGGTTCGGTGAGCTCGACGTCTTCTGCCCGGCCGGCCGGTGGCCGCCTGGTTCTTCCGTGGCTGTCCGCCGCCGTGGTGCTCGTGGCCTTCCTCGTGACCGTCGCGGCCGGGACCGCCTGGGTCACGTGGGTCGCGGGCGGCGTCGCCGTGGTCGTCGCGGCCGCTGCGGCCGTCCTGACCCGGCGCCGGGTCGCACGGGACCGAGCGGAGCTGGAGCGCCGCTCCCGGGCGCAGCACCAGGCCGAGACGCGCGCCGACGAGTGGTCGCGCGTGGTCGAGTCGGTGCTGCAGGAGCAGCTGCCGGCCTACCTCACCAACAAGCCCGCGCCCTCGCTCCCGAAGCTCTGGGAGGGCTCGCCGGCGCAGCTCGCGCTCGACGAGGCCGTCGCCACGCTGCGGCTGCTGCGCGAGCGGCGCGACGCCGCCGTCGAGGTGTCCGTGCGCGCCCTGGGCCGCAAGGTCCAGGCGTCCGCGCACCGCATCCAGGAGGAGGCCGCGCGCATGGTGCAGCGGCACCCCACGGATGCCGACATCCTCGCCACGTCGATGCGCGTGGACCACGCCGCCGCCCAGCAGGCGCGCCAGGCGTCCGGCCTCGCGACGCTCTCCGGCCAGGCCCCGGGCCAGCTCTGGAACGACCCGCTGCCCCTGCCCGACGTCGTCCGCGCCGCCGCCGGCCGCATCACCGCGTTCCGCCGCGTCGACGTCTCCGGCGACCCGGCCCTGGCCGTCACGCCCGGCGTGGCCGAGCCGCTGATCCACCTGGTCGCCGAGCTGCTCGCCAACGCGACGCAGTCGTCGCCGCCCAGCACGCAGGTGGTCGTGGTGCTGCGCCAGGTGCAGCGCGGCGCGGTCATCGAGATCGACGACGGCGGCGTGGGCCTGGACCCGAAGCGGCTCGCCGACGTCCGCGAGATCGCCGCCGGCCGCACGGTGGTGGGGCTCGCCGACCTGGGCGAGATCCCGCAGATGGGCCTCGCCATCGTGGGCACGTACGCGCGCAAGTACGGGTTCCGCGTGGACCTGTCCGAGTCGGTCTACGGCGGCCTGCGCGCGGTGGTGCTCGTGCCGTCGGACCTCACGGAGACGGTGCTGCCCGCCCCCGCGCTGCCGTCCCCCGTGGAGCCGCCGGCGTCGGTCCCGGCCGACGACGCCTGGCCCGAGTCGCTCGGCGACGTGCCGGCGACGCCCGCTGCTCCCGCACCCGAGGCGCCGGCCCCCACGACCCCGGCCGGCGCGGGGCAGCCCGGGCTCCCCCAGCGCCGCTCGCGCCGCGCGACGTCCGACGTGCCTCCCACCACCGACTCCGTGCCCGCCGTGGCCCGCGACATCACCGCGATGCAGACGGCCGAGGAGGCCGGCGCATGGATGGGCGCCTTCTTCGCCGGCGACGCCGGGCGCGACACCACCGAGCGGCCCGCCCCGGCCGACACCCCTACGGAGGACCGATGACCACCACCGACGCCGCGACCGCACGCACCGCCGACGACAGCTGGATGCTCGACCTGATCAGCGGCGTCCGGGGGGTCCGTCACGTCGTCGTGCTCACCTCGGACGGCCTGACCAAGGTCCGCACGGCGCAGACGCCCGTCGACCTGGCGGACAAGGTCGCCGCCGCGTGCGCGGGGCTCGTCGCGCTGGGCCTGGGCATGAGCCGCGAGTTCGGCGCCACGGAGACCATCCGGCAGATCGTGGTCGAGTTCGACGGCGGGTTCCTGTTCGTGCGCGGCGCCGGCGACGGCTCGCGGCTCGCCGTCGTCACGGAGGCGACCATCGACCCCGGGATCGTGGCGCAGCAGATGCAGGCCCAGGTGCTCATGATCGGCGAGCGGACCCTGGGCACCGACGCGCTCGCCCACTGAGCGCGCACCAGCCCGACCGACCGCACGCCGGACGAACGCAGGAACGAGGGGCGAGACGATGGACGCCGAGGAGTACCAGGACCACCCGGTCCGCTCGTACGTGCTGACGTCGGGCAGGGCCCACCCGAGCCGCAACACGCTGCGCCCCGAGACGCTCGTGTGCGCCGCCCCGGGGCACCGTCAGCCGCCGGACCGCCAGGCGGCCGAGCTCGTCCGGCTGTGCTCCGGAACCCTCGCGCTCGCGGAGGCCGCCGCCTACCTGGGGCGCCCCGTGAGCCTCCTCGCCGTCCTGGTCTCCGACCTGGTCGACCAGGGGTTCCTCACGATCCGCTCGAACCACCAGCCGAACGTCCTGCCGGACACCGACACCCTGGAGAAGGTGCTTGATGGACTCCGCAGGCTCTGACGTCGCCGCGCCCGCGGCCGACGGGCGGCACCTGGCCCCGACGGTCGCCCGCTCGGTGAAGGTGCTGGTGGTGGGCGCGTTCGGCGTCGGCAAGACGACGCTCATCCGTGCGGTCAGCGAGATCGAGCCGCTGAGCACCGAGGAGCGCATCACGACGGCGAGCGTGGGCGTCGACCCGGCGTTCCCCGAGAAGCGCACCACCACGGTGGCCATGGACTTCGGGCGCATCACGCTGAGCGACGAGATCGCGCTGTACCTGTTCGGGACGCCGGGCCAGCGCCGGTTCTGGGACCTGTGGGCCGGCCTCGCGGAGGGCGCGGTGGGTGCGCTCGTCATGGTCGACCTGCGCAACCTCGACGCGAGCTTCGAGGTGCTGGACCAGCTCGAGCTGCAGACCCGGATCCCGTTCGCCGTCGTGGTCAACGAGTTCCCTGACAGCCCCAGCTACCCGCTCGAGGACATCCGGGCCGCGCTGGACGTGCTGCCCGAGACGCCCGTCGTCACGTGCGACGCACGCGACCGGTCGTCGGCCATCGAGACGCTCGTGAGCCTGGTCGAGCACGCGCTGCAGCGCCAGTCGGCCCTGGCGGGCCAGGGGCTCCCGGCATGAGCGCGCCCGCGGGCCCCACGGAGCGGTCGACCACGTTCGCCGAGCGGATCGACGACGTGCCGGACCGTGTCGCGCTCACCGAGATCACCGGGTCGCGCGACCCCGAGGCCGTCTACGCGCAGCTGCGCGCGCGGTGGGGGCAGGTCGCGCCCGTCGACATCGAGCCCGGCGTGCCGGCGTGGCTCGCCCTGGGGTACACCGAGGTGACCTCGGTGCTGCGCAACCAGGCCCAGTTCTCGCGCGAGGCCGCCCGCTGGCGCCACGCCGCGGGCGGCACCCACCTCCAGGGCCACCGGGGCGCCGCCGGGGCGGACGGCGCCCGGCAGCGCCATCTGCGGGCGGCGCTCGACGACGCGTTCGACGGGCTCGACGACGAGCGCGTGGCGCGCGCTACGTCCATCGCCTCGATGACGGCCCTCGCGCCGGTCCTGGCCCGCGGCGAGGCCGATATGGTGCGCGAGTACGCGGCCGCCGTCTCGCTCCTGACCCTGGCCGACCTCGTCGGCCTCGGGGCGGCCGACGCCACACGTCTGGTCGAGCTGGACGGGATCCTCCGGTCCGGCTCCCCCGAGGCGGCGTCCGCGGCCGCGGAGCGGGAGGCGCTGCTGGGCGCCGTCGTCGCCGCCCGCCGCTCCGACCCGCGCGACGACCTCGCCACCGTGCTCGCCACGCACCCGAACCACGCGTCCGCCGCCGAGGCGGCGGAGTCGATCGGGGTCGCCTTCGGCATGGGCTACGACGCCCAGACGGCGCTCATCGCCACCACGCTGCACCAGATGGCCACCGACCGGCCCTTCCACGAGCGCATCCGCAGCGGCCGGCTGGAGATCGACGAGGCGATCGAGGAGGTCGCGCGCTTCCGCCCGCCCGTGGCGCACCTCGCGCCGCGGTACGCGCTGGCGGACTGCGAGCTCGGCGGCCGGCGGATCGCGGCGGGCGACGCCGTCGTGCCGGGCGTCGCGGCCGCGAACACCGACCCGGCGCTGCGCTCGGACGACCCGTGGGAGGACCTCGGGGCCCGGTTCCACCTCTCGTGGGGCGTCGGCGTGCACGCGTCGCCGGGCCGCCGGATGGGTGCCGTGGTCTCCCGCTACGCCGTCGGGATCATCCTCGTGCGCATCGACCGGCTGCTGCTGACCGTGGCGCCGGACGCCGTCGAGATGGTGGCGACGCCGTGGCAGCGCTACCCGCGGTCGCTGCCGGTCCGGTTCGCGGTCCGGCCCGCCTGAGGCAAGAACACCCGGCCGGGTAGGCCGCGTCCTCTTGCCGACACGACAGGCGACCCCTACTCTCCGGTCGTATGACAGCGATGTCATGACATCTTTGTCACGTTCCACCGCATGCCGCGCACCGGCCAAAGGAGACCGCCTGCCATGCCCCGAACCGTGCACGGACGAGCCCTCGGCGCATCGCTCGCCGCCTCGCTCGTCGTCCCCCTCGTCATCGCGGCAGCCCCCGCCGCGTCCGCCGCCCCTCCGGACAGCTTCTCGTCGTCGTTCGAGTCCGGCGACGCCGCCCCGCTGCCCAGCACCGTCGCGCAGCGCGACGGCGCGCCGTGGCAGCAGAACGTCAGCGACCCCGGCCTGCTGCTGCCGGGCAGCGTGACGGGCCAGGTCACGGACGTGACCGCGAGCGCAGAGAACGCGCCGAACGAGGTGGCCAAGAACCTCACGGACGGCGACCCGAGCACCAAGTGGCTCACCTTCGACAGCACCGGCTGGGTGGAGTACACGTTCGCGCAGCCGGTGAGCGTGAGCGCCTACCGCCTCACGTCGGCGAACGACTCCGACGGCCGAGACCCGCAGGACTGGACGGTCGAGGAGTCGGCCGACGGGCAGACCTGGACGCCCGTGGACCAGCGCTCGGGCGAGGACTTCCCCACCCGGTTCGACCAGCGCACGTTCGAGCTGGCCTCCCCCGCCCCGGCGGCGCGCTACTACCGCCTGAACATCACCCAGAACTCGGGCGACGGGCTCACGCAGCTCGCCGACTGGGACCTGTCCGCCGACCTCTCCGCGCCCGCCACGGACGCGCCGATGACCACCGCGGTGGGCGACGGCCCGGCCGAGGCCCAGACGAGCAAGCCGCACGTCGGCTTCACCGGCACGCACGCCCTGCACTACGCCGGCCGCGACGTCGCGGACGGCACGGCGCACGCGTGGAACGTGCTGTACGACAACGTGGGCGTCGTCGTCGGGCCGCGCACCGAGCTCGATTACGACGTCTTCCCGGAGCTGCTGAACGACCTGCAGTACCCCTCGACGTACGTCGCGGTCGACGTGAGGTTCACGGACGGCACGTACCTGTCAGACCTTCAGGCGCGCGACTCGCACGGGTACGCGGCGTCGCCCTCGGGTCAGGGCGCGGCCAAGATCCTGTACGCCGACGAGTGGAACGCCGTGCACGTCGACCTCGGTAGCGTCGCGGCCGGCAAGACGGTGCAGCAGCTGCTGCTCGGGTACGACAACCCGGGTGGCAAGGCGGGCACGCGGTTCGGCGGCTGGCTGGACGACGTCTCGGTGGCGCCGGCCCCGCCGGTGCTGCACCCGGGCTCGCTCACGGGGTACGTGGACACGCGGCGTGGCACCAACGCGAGCGGCAGCTTCTCGCGCGGGCTCGACATCCCCGCTGCGGCCGTGCCGAACGGCTTCAACTTCTGGGTTCCCATGACGCGGGCGAACGGCGACAGCTTCCTGTACAGCTACCAGCAGGACAACGACGACGCGAACAAGCCGGTGCTGCAGGGTCTCGGGATCTCCCACGAGCCCAGCCCCTGGATGGGCGACCGGTCGCAGCTCGCGTTCATGCCTTCCCTGGTGCCGGCCGACGGTGCCCCGGACGCCTCGCTCGGCGCCCGCGGGCTCGAGTTCGACCACGCCGACGAGACGGCGCAGCCCGACTACTACGGCGTCACGTTCACCGACGGCGTGCGGGCCGAGGTCACGCCCACCGACCACGGCGCGGTGCTGCGGTTCACGTACCCGGGCAACACGGGCGCCGTGCTGGTCGACAAGCCGGGCGGGGGCTCCAGCCTCACGTTCGACCAGGCCACGGGCACGCTGAGCGGCTGGGTCGACGGCGGCGGCGCGGGCGGCACGCGGATGTACGTCGCCGGCGTGTTCGACCGGACCCCGACGGCGGCGGGCACCGCGGCGGGCGACGAGCCCGACGCGCGCTACGCGACCTTCGACACGTCGTCGCAGCACAGCGTGGAGCTGCGCGTCGCGACGTCGTTCATCGGGCAGGACCAGGCGAAGCACAACCTCGACCTCGAGGTGGCCGGCCGCACGTTCGACCAGGTGCGCGCCGCCGCGACGTCGGCCTGGCAGAAGCGCCTCGGCGTGATCGACGTGTCCGGCGCGACCCAGGACCAGCTCGTCACGCTCTACTCGAACCTGTACCGGCTCAACCTCTACCCGAACTCGGAGTTCGAGAACGCGGGGACGGTGGCCAAGCCGCAGTACGAGTACGCCAGCCCCGTCTCCCCGACGTCGGGCGCCCCCACCGACACGGCGACGAACGCCAAGATCGTGCCCGGCACCATGTACGTCAACAACGGGTTCTGGGACACGTACCGCGCGGCGTGGCCGGCGTACTCGCTGCTCTATCCGGACGTCGCCGCAAAGCTGGTCGACGGGTTCGTGCAGCAGTACCGCGACGGCGGGTGGATCTCGCGGTGGTCGTCGCCGGGCTACGCCGACATGATGACCGGCACGAGCTCCGACGTCGCCTTCGCGGACGCCTACCTGCGTGGCGCGCTGCCGACGTCGCTCGCCCTGGACGCCTACGACGCGGCACTGAAGAACGCGACGGTCGCCCCGCCCACCTCGGCGGTGGGCCGCAAGGGCCTGTCGTCGTCGATCTTCCTCGGCTACACGCCCGCCACGACCACGGAGTCGGTCTCGTGGGGGCTCGAGGGGATGATCAACGACTTCGGCATCGGCAACATGGCCAAGAAGCTCGCGGACGACCCGGCCACGCCGGACGCCCGCCGGGCGCAGCTGCGCGACGAGTCGGCGTACTTCCTGGCGCGTGCCACGGACTACCCGGCGCTGTTCGACCCGTCCGTGGGCTTCTTCCAGGGGAAGAACGCCGACGGCACGTTCGTCAGCTCGGCCAAGGACTTCGACCCGACGGTCTGGGGCGACCCGTACACCGAGACCGACGCCTGGGGCTTCGCCTTCCACGCCCCGCAGGACCCGCAGGGCCTGGCCGACCTGTACGGCGGCACGAAGGGCCTGGAGGCCAAGCTCGACGCGTACTTCGCGACGCCGGAGCTGGCCAACACCGACCAGGGGCACAAGGAGCCGTTCGAGGCCCGGGCGGTGCGGATGGGCCAGTGGAGCATCAGCAACCAGGTGTCGTTCCACGTGCCGTGGCTGTACGACGCCGCCGGCGCCCCGGCCAAGGCGCAGTCCACGATCCGTGAGGCGCTCCAGCGCCTCTTCGCGGGCAGCGAGATCGGGCAGGGCTACCCCGGCGACGAGGACAACGGCGCCATGTCGGCGTGGTGGGTCTTCGCGGCGCTCGGGTTCTACCCGGTGCAGTCCGGCAGCGACCAGTACGCCGTCGGCTCCCCGCTGTTCCAGCACGCGACCGTGCACCTCCCGAGCGGGGACCTGGTGGTCGACGCCAAGAACGACTCCGTCGACAACGTGTACGTGCAGAGCCTCACGGTGAACGGCAAGAAGCACAGCTCGACGTCGCTGTCGCAGGCCGACCTCACGGGCGGCAGCACGCTCAGCTTCGTCATGGGGCCGAAGCCGTCGTCGTGGGGCACCGGCAAGAAGGACGGCCTGCCGTCCCTCACCACGGGCGACCAGGCGCCGACGCCGCTGGCGGACGTCACCAAGTCCGGCCTGGGCACCGTCACGGTGTCCGACGGCGGCGCGAAGACGGACCCGCGCCCGCTCACCGACGACACCTCGAACACGCGCGCCACCTTCGCCACGACCACGCCGCAGGTGACGTGGACCAGCACGGGGATCGCGCCCGTGGTCGCGTCGTACACGCTCACCTCGGGCGCGGCGGGCACGGCGGCACCGACCGGCTGGACCCTGCAGGGGTCGAACGACGGGAAGCGCTGGACCACCCTCGACGAGCGGTCGGGCCAGACGTTCCCGTGGCAGCTCCAGACACGCGTGTTCTCCGTGGCGCACCCCAAGGCGTTCGTCCGGTACCGGATCACCGTCACCGGGACGAAGGGCACCGGGGCGCTCTCGCTCGCCGAGGTGGAGCTGCTCGCCGACCACACCAAGCCGCAGGGCTCGGCCGTGACGCTCACGGCGTCCGACGACCGCGAGACGTCCACCGGCCAGGCGGTCACGGGGACGTTCGCCACGATCGCCGGCGCCGACGACCGCACCGACGTGCAGGTGACGTTCGGCGACGGCAGCGCGCCGGTGGCCGGCACCCTCGCGGCCGGGTCGCTCGGCACGTCGACCGTGCGTGCGAGCCACACGTGGTCGGCCCCGGGCGTGTACCCGGTGACGGTCACCGCCACGGCTGCGGGACGCCGCCCGGTCTCCGCCACGTCTCTCGTCACGGTGGACCTGGTGCGGGAGGGGTCGCTGGCCGCCCAGCTCGACGCGGTGTGCATCAGCGACGCCGGCACCGAGGTGGGGCACTGCGACCTGAGCGGGTCGTCGTTCGACCGCGCCCAGCTCGCCGCCACCGGCTTCGCGCCGGGCAAGGCGCTGACGGTGCCGGGCACGGCCCTGACCTTCGAGCTGGTGACCGTCCGCCCCGGCGAGCCGGACAGCGCCGAGGGCGAGGGCCAGACGGTGCAGCTCGACCTGCCCGCCGACGCCACGCACCTCTCGGTGATCGGCACCAGCACCGAGGGCGACGAGCAGTCGCAGGGCGTGCTCACGTTCGACGACGGGACCACCCAGCCGATCGACCTGAGCTTCGGCGACTGGGTCGGCCACGCTGACACCCCGGCGTTCGGCAACATCGTCGTCGCGCGCACCGGCGCGCGGCTCGGTGGCGGGTCGCCCCAGGACGGCACGCCGGCGGCCATCTTCGCCACCGCCCCCCTCCAGCTCCCGGCAGGAAAGCACGCCGTCAGCCTGACGCTCCCGGGCCAGCCCGGCGTGGCGCCCGGTGGCGGGATCCACGTGTTCGCGATCGCGAGCGACGGGGCCGCCACGCGGGCGCCCGTCGCCGTCACGGCCGCCGACGCCGTCACGCTGGTGGCCGGCCAGAGCGCCGCCACGGTGCTCGCCCACGCCACGGGCGGCCGCGCCGGCGACACCCTGCACGCGGCCGTGACCTGGGGCGACGGCAGCGACGTCGTCGCGGGCACGGTCGGCGCCGACGGGTCGGTCACCGGGGCGCACACCTACGCCACCGCGGGCACCTACACGGCCCACGTGGTGGTCGACGACGGCTGGACCTCCGCCGTCGTCGCGGTGCCGGTGACGGTCACGGCGCCCTGACGCCGAGAGCTGAGGGGTGGTCCGGCGCCCGCCGGGCCACCCCTCGTCGCTTGCGCCCCGCCCCTACGCTCGGAGGATGACCCGGCGCTACGCCCGCCGCGAGGCGATCCGCGCGATGGACCCCGCCACGCAGGCAGAGCAGATCGTGCGGCAGGTCGCCACGCTCGAGTTCCCGTGGGACGTGCAGCAGGCGCTGAGCTTCGCCCTGTTCCGCACGTACGCGGTGCCGTCGATCGGGGGCCTGCTCGCCCGCACCGCGGAGCTGACCGAGCGCACCCAGAAGCGGCACGACGACACCGTGCTGATCCTCGACGCCGTCCTCACGCACGGGATGGCGAGCCCCGAGGGCCGCACCGCCGTCCGCCGCATGAACCACATGCACCGCGCCTACGGCATCCCCGACGACGACATGCGCTACGTCCTCTCGACGTTCGTGGTCACGCCCGTCCGGTGGATCGCCGCCTACGGCTGGCGCCGCCTCACGGACACCGAGGTCGAGGCGAGCGTCGCCTACTACACGGCCCTGGGCCGTCGCATGGGCATCACCGACATCCCGGGGACGTTCGCCGGCTTCGCCCACCTGCTCGACACCTACGAGCAGCAGCACTTCGCGTACGACGCCGGGGGCCGGTCCGTCGCCGACGCGACCCTGCGCCTGCTGCAGACCTTCCCGACCTACCGGTTCCTGCCGGCGCCCGTGGTGCGGCTTTTCGTCCACGCAGTGCTGGACGAGCACCTGTGCCGGGCGTTCCGCTACCCGCGCCCGCCGGCCGGCGTCGTCGCCGCGTGCCGAGCGCTGCTGCGCCTGCGCGGGCGCGTCGTGCGCCTGCTCCCGCCCCGGCGTCGGCCCGTCACGGCCTCCGACCTGTCGTACCTGCGGACCTACCCGGACGGGTACCGCGTCGAGGACCTCGGGACGTTCCCGCGGTAGCGGTCAGGCGATCGCGACGACCGCGCTCGTGAGCAGCAGCGTCGCGGCGACCTGCGCGAGCAGCGCCCCGAGCAGGAACGCGCTCTTGCGGTTGTTGCCGTGGCGCAGCGTCGTGAGCGTCTCGATGTTCAGCGAGCCGACGTTGTTGCGAGCCGTGGTCTCGGTGTCCTGCCAGTGCTCCTCCCCCAGCATCGACTGGAGCGTGGGGTCGGGTGAGGCGACCCAGTACTGCCAGTTGACGGCGGCGACGCTCGCCAGGACGGCGGACACGAGGAACGCGACCGTGGTGGCCGCGACCAGCGCGCCCGCCAGGCCGTGGACCTGGAGGTCCTTGCCCCGGATCAGCGCGAGCGCGGCGACGGCGACCGTGAGCAGCCCCGTCGCCGCGGTGACGGTCGCGGCGGCGCGGGAGTCGATCCTCGCCCGGCGCTCGTACTCCCGCGTGAGCTCGGTGGCGATGAACGTCGTGTAGACGACGCCCTGGTCGCTCAACGCTCCGCCTTGCGCCGGGCCAGCTGGGCGGTGCGCCGCGCGACCGTTCGCACCGGCTCGAGGACCAGCCACTTCTTGTCCGCGGGCGGCGGCTCGGGTGCCGGGCTCGGCTGCTTCGCCGACTCGCTGTCCTGCTCCGGCATGGCGCCGCCTCCGATCACGGGTCCGCTCTGACTCCTGTCTCAGGATGGCTCGGTCGAGCCCTCCGTGCGCGGAGGCTTACCGCGGCGCCTAGCCTGGGCGAGGTGAGCACCGACGCCGGCCTGCTGATCCGTCCCGCCGTCGACGCCGACTGGCCCGCGATCTGGCCGATCGTCGAGCACGTGGTGCGCGAGGGCGAGACCTACGCGTACCCGCTCGACCTCACCAGCGAGCAGGCGCGGGCGATGTGGATGGAGCCCGAGCCGGGCGCCACGGTCGTCGCCGAGAGCGACACGGGCGTGGTGGGCACCGCCAAGATGGGGCCCAACCGCCCCGGGCACGGCGACCACGTGGGGACGGCGTCGTTCATGGTGGCGCCGTCCGCCCGAGGCCGCGGGGTGGCGCGCGCGCTCGGCGAGCACGTGGTCGCCTGGCACCGCGAGCGGGGCTTCCGCGGCATCCTGTTCAACGCCGTCGTCGAGACGAACGCTGCTGCAGTCCACCTGTGGCGCAGTCTCGGGTTTCAGACCGTGGGGAGGGTGCCCGGGGCCTTCCGCAGCCCCACGCACGGGTACGTCGGGCTGTATGTCATGTACCTCGACCTGACGGCGAGCCGTGACGAGCGGCGACCCGTGCGGGCAGCGACAGCCCCGTGAGTCGGAGCGCGCCGACGACGAGGCTCGACGCGCACACGATCGCGAGCGAGACGAGAGCCTGTTCGGGGCCGAGCCCGCGGGGCACCGCGGCGCCCAACCCGACCCACGTCGTCACCATGACGAAGATCGACAAGGATCCATGGAGAAAGGGCGCGAGCGCGCTCTGATCCGCAGTTCGTGACGACTGCAGCCACGCCCGCAGAACGACGAGGACAGGCAGAGCCTGGATCACCGGAACCGCTCGATAGAGCGAAACACCCGCGCCCCACGGCGTGGCGGACCACAAGCCACGCGAGCAGGAAGATCCCGACGGCGTCGGCAACGAGTTCCGAGAGCCGGGAAACCTCAGAACGACCGCGATCGCGGAGCTCCGCCCCGAAGCGCGACCCAGCGGGTCGGACCATCGCCGCAAGGACGGCGAGCGCGGCGGCATGGCCGACTACGCGCTGCGGCCCGTCCGCCAGCAGGGTGCATGCGAGCAACGCGGAGGCGACTCCGACGTGCAGTCGCGAGCGCAACCACAGGAGCCACGAGCTCATCGACTCAGCCGCCTCACGCCGTCGCGTCCGCAGGGACTGCCTCGAGCTGCGTGCGCCGGACCACCAGGTACGACCCGACCACGATCAGCCAGATCGTCTGCGGATAGGCCACGACGCGCTCCATACCCCCGAGCCCGAGGAACAACCGATGGTGAACGAGGAACAGCACGAGGGCGACGAGCGCCACGACGCCCGACACGACGCTGTACCACCGGAGCCACGTCGGGACGCGCAGGCTCAGGCCGAAGACGACGAGCGCGACGTTACCGAGCAGGAACGCGAGGTCGGCACCCGCGAGATGGACCCCGTAGATGCCGTTCTCGGGAAAGAAGCCGACGATGATCGCACCCACGCCGGCCACCGCCATCAGGGCGAACCCCGCGCGGCTGGCACGGCTGTCGCCCAGCACCTGTGCGATGAGCACCGCCCCGACCGCCATCGCCAGGCCGAGAAAGACGAACGAGACGTTCATCAGCCCGTGCCACGGCGAGCACACGAGCCGGCCGTCGAACTCACCGCAGTGCGTCGCCCCGAGGTCGCTGATGGAGTTGAGCCGCCAGCTGTAGGCCGGGTCCCAGGCCGATGCGACGACGAGCTGCACGATGAAGTACTGGACGCACGACACCCACACCAGCGGCCCCACCAGGGGAAACCGGTCCGCGACGCCCCTCATACGCACGCGAAGCACGGTAACAGCGCGGCGCCTGGACCCTCACGATCCACTCCGTCGATGACTCAGAAGATCCGCACCCCGATCTCGGCCGGGGCCGCGAGCAGGCGCTCGATCTCGTCGTCGAGCTTGACCAGGGTGACCGACGCGCCCGCCATGTCGAGCGACGTGCAGTACTCGCCCACGTAGCTGCGGCCCACCTGGATGCCGCGGTCGGTGAGCTGCTGGTGCGCCCGCCCGTACAGCAGGTAGAGCTCGCTGATCGGCGTACCGCCCAGGCCGTTGATCATGAGCGCGACCCGGTCGCCCGAGGTGAAGGGCAGGTCCTTGACCACGGGCTCGAAGATCTCGGCCAGCATCTCGTCGGCTGTGCCGAGCCTGCCGCGGCGGCGCCCCGGCTCGCCGTGGATGCCGACGCCGATCTCGATCTCGTCCTCGGGCAGCTCGAACAGCGGCGAGCCCTTGGCGGGCGGGGTGCAGGGCGTCAGGGCCAGGCCCATCGTGCGGGTCACGGAGTTGACCTGCTGCCCGATGCGCATCAGCTCGTCGAGGTCGGCGCCCTCCTCGGAGGCCGCGCCCACGGCCTTCATCACGAAGAAGTTCCCGGCCACGCCGCGCCGGCCCACCGTGTACGTCGAGTCCTGGACGGCGACGTCGTCGTCGATGAAGAGCGTCTTGACGTTGACGCCGTCGGCCTCGGAGAGCTCGGCCGCCATCTCGAACGACATCCGGTCGCCCGTGTAGTTGTTGACCAGCAGCAGCACGCCCTTGGGCGACGCCAGCAGCTTGGTGGTCTCGTACACGTAGTCCATCGGCGGCGCGCTGAACACGTCGCCCGGGCAGGCGCCGTCGAGCATCCCCTTGCCCACCGCCATGACATGCGCAGGCTCGTGCCCCGAGCCCGAACCCTGGACGATCGACACCTTGTCGTCGCGGGGGGCGTCCTTGCGCATGATGAGGTTGTAGTCGGGCACGTAGGTGAGCGTCTCGGGGTTGGCCAGGGCGATGCCCTGCAGCATCTCGGGCACGAACTGCTTGGGGTCGTTGACGAACTTCTTCACGGCGGGCTCCTAGAGAGGCTGGTCGGAGGAGCGCGCGGCCCATTCCGTGGCCAGGCGCTCCGTGATGACGGCGACCGCGACGGCGCCGGCGTCGGGCGAGCCGATGGAGCGCTCGCCGGTGTACGCGGCGCGGCCACGCCGCGCCAGCATGGGGGTGGTCGCGTCGGCCGCCTCGCGGGCGGCTTGTGCGGCGTCGGCGACGACGTCGGCGGGCTTCCTCCCGGCGGCGACGGCGGCCTCGACCGTGTCCGTCATCGGCACCAGCGCGTCGAGCAGCGTCTTGTCGCCGACGTCGGAGGCGCCGCGCTGCTTGATGCCCTCGATCGACGCGCGCAGCATCCGCACGACGTCGGCGCCGGACAGCTCGGTCTGCCCCTTGACCTGCCCGGCGGCCCGCAGGAACGCCGTGCCCCAGATGGGCCCGGACGTGCCGCCGATGCGGCTCGTGATGGTCACGGCGATCTTCTGCAGGAACGTGCCGATGTCGGTGCGGTCGTAGGAGTCCCAGTCCTTGTCGACGATCTCGAAGCCGCGCGCCAGCGAGTACCCGAAGTCACCGTCGCCCACCACGGCGTCCAGGTCGCCGAACTCCTTCTCGTTGGCCAGGCACGTGCGCGTGATGCTGCGGACGACGAACTCGACGTCGGCGAAGCTCTGGGTGGTCATGCGTCCTCCTTGAGCAGACGGGCGAGGGTGGCGACCGTGACGGGCCCGCCGGGGCCGTGGTCCAGGTCGGGCACGACGAGCGCCGCCCCGGTGAAGTCGTCGTCGGCCGTGTAGGCGCTGACCGTGACGACGGTGCGCAGGCCCGCCGCGAGCGCCGCCGCGAGCCCGCCGCCGGAGTCCTCGACGACGACGGCGTCGGCCGTCGTCCTCCGCAGGCGCTCGAGGGCGAGCAGGTAGATGTCGGGGGCGGGCTTCTTGCGGGGCACGATGTCGCCGGCGAGCACGGTGAAGTGCCGCGCCAGGTCGTCGCCCACCGCGTGGACCAGCACGGCCCGCACGCTGGGCTCGGCCGACGTCGAGGCGACCGCGAGCTGCCAGCCGGCGACGTAGGCCTCGGCCACGAGCCGCGGGATGCCCGGCCGGGCGGGAAGCTCGCCGGCGTCGACGAGGGCCGTGTAGGCGGCGGTCTTGTGCGCGTGCCACTCCTTGAGGAGGGCGGCCTGGCCCTCCTCGTCGGTGGGGTAGCCGTTCGCGGCGACGAACTCGGGGGTCAGCAGCGAGCGCATGCGCTCCTTTCCGCCGCCGATGCGCACCAGCTCGCGGTACTCGTCGTCGGACCACTGCACCGGCACGCCGAGCTCGGCGAACGTGCGGTTGAACGCGGGCAGGTGGCCGGCGCGCTCGGTGTCGGCGAGCACGCCGTCGCAGTCGAAGATGAGGGCGGGCATCGCGGCGCCTCCTCAGGCCTTCCCGGCCGACCCGAAGCGCTGCGCGAGGCTCACGGTCATGTCGACGATCGCCTGGCGGACGTCCTTGAACAGGCTCGGCGGGTCCCACGTGTCGGCCGGCTCGGCGACGTCGCGCAGGAACGCCAGGTTGGCCTTCATGTAGGTGATCTTGAGCTGCGTCGAGATGTTGACCTTCGCGGCGCCGCGGGCGATGAGGTCCTTGAACTGGTCGTCGTCGAGGCCGCTGCCGCCGTGCAGCGCGACGGGCACGCCGGTGGCGCCGACCAGCTCCGTCACGCGCTCGAAGTCGAGGTCGGGGCGGTGGCTGTAGACGCCGTGCGCGTTGCCGATGGCGGGGGCGAACACGTCGACGCCCGTCTCCCGGAGGAACGTCAGCGACGTCTCCAGGCTGTGGCGCTGCGGCTCCGTGTCGGAGCCGATGCCGTCCTCGACGCCCTTGATCGACTCGATCTCGCCCTCGACGTGCGCCCCGTGCGCGCGGGCCTCGGCCACGACCTCCACGGTCTGGCGCTGGTTCTCCGCCACCGGCATCGTCGACGCGTCGAACAGCACCGAGTTCCAGCCGATGCCGAGGCACTCGGTGATGACGTCACGCTCCGGGCAGTGGTCCAGGTGCAGCGTGACCGGCACGTCGATGCCCTCGGTCATGGTCTGCCACATGCCGAACAGCACCTTCGCGCCGTACGACTTCACCGTCTTGACCGACGTCTGGACGATCAGCGGGCTGCGCGCCTGCGACGCGCCCGCCAGCACGGCCTCGAGCGTCAGGTCGTTCACGATGTTGATCGCCGGCACGCCGTAACGCTCCGCGAACGCGGCGTCGACGATCTCCTTGAGCGGTACGACAGGCATCCTTGCCTCCCCTTCGCCTGCGCCCCCGGGGTGGGGCGGCGCCGCCCGACCAGGAGCGGCGTCTGCTCGGGACGCTACGCAGCGCCGACGCGGCACCGGCATGGGGAATTCCCCCCAGCCCGTATGGGGGCGCGGGTAGGGCCTACGCCTGCGGCAGGGCCGTCAGCGCGGCCCGGCTGGGCGCACCCGTCTTCCGCAGCACGGCGCCCACGTGCTTCTCGACCGTCTTGATCGAGATGCCGAGCCGCCGCGCCACCTGCTTGTACGGCAGCCCCTCCTCCAGCAGGTCGCGCACCTGGCGCTCGCGGGGCGTGAGCCGCTGCACCGGCCCGCCGCCCTCCGACGCCGCCCCGCCGGACGCGAACAGGTCTGCCGCGACGAGCTGGTCACCCCGGGCGGCCGCGACGACGGCGCGGGCGAGGCCGCCGGCGTCGACGTCGCGGGTCACGAACCCGACCGCGCCGCCCGAGGCGGCCTCGCGGACGCGGTCGTCGGCGACCGAGTCGACGACGAGCACCACGGCCGCGTGCGGGTCGGCCGAGCGCAGGTACGACGTGAGCTGCACGCCGTCGACGTGCGGCATGTGCAGCGCGGTGAGCACCACGTGCGGGTGCAGCAGCCCGTACGCCTCGACGGCCTGCGCGGGGTCGGGGATCTCGCCCACCACCTGCACGTCGGGCTCGGTGACCTCGAGCATGCGCACCAGTCCGGCCCGCACCACGGGGCTCGGGTGCACCACGAGCACGCGCCAGCGCTCCCGCCCGGCGCCGCCGACGCCGTCGGGCGCGTACGGCACCTCGGCGCGGACGCGGGTGCCCCAGCCGGGCGTGGAGTCCACGAGCACCGTCCCGCCGAGGTGCCGGGCCCTGGCCACGAGCCCGCGCAGCCCCAGGGCGCGGCCGTCCGCGGCGCCCCCCGCGGGCGGGGAGCCGCGGCGCAGGGCCTCCGGGTCGAAGCCGCGGCCGTCGTCCTCGACCAGCGCGGTCACGGACGTGTCGCCGTAGACGAGGCCGGCCCGCACCGTGCGGGCGCCCGCGTGCGCGACGACGTTGGTCAGCGCCTCCTGCACGATCCGGTAGAGCTGGCGCGCGACCTCGGGCGTCAGCACGCGCGCCTCGCCGACGGTGACCAGGTGCGTCGCGACCCCGGCCGTCGACTCGACCCAGGAGAGCTCGAGCCCGACGGCCTCGCCGAGCGACCGCCCGTCGAGCAGCGCTGGACCCAGCCCCAGCACGGTGCGCCGCGTCTCGGCGAGTGCCGCACGGGCGGCGGCGCGAGCGGCCGGGATCTCGGCGGCGTCGAGGTGCAGCAGCACGGCGGCGAGCCCTCGGCCCACGGTGTCGTGGACGTCGCGCACCACGCGCTCGCGCTCGGCGGCCGCGGCGGCCTCGGACGCCCGCTCGGCGGCCTGCGCGTGCAGGCGCGCGTTCGTGATGGCGATCGCGGCGTGGGCGGCGAACAGCTCGAGCAGCCGGGCGTCGTCGTCGCCGAACCTCCGGCCGGCGTCGCGGCTGAACACGACGCACGCGCCGATGATCGCGCCGTTCCAGCGGATCGGGACGCCGATGACACCGTGCAGGGCGCTGCGCTCCGGCTCGGGGATGTGGCCGCCCGGCACCCGCGCGTACTCGTCGAGCACGACCGGCGCCCGCGCCCGCACGACGGCGCCGGTCACGCCCTCGGCGAGGGGGAACGTGCGGCCCGCCTCGCACACGACGCCCAGGTCGACCTCCTTGGTGTACGTGCCGGCCACCTCGTCGACCGTGCACACGGAGCCCGAGTCGCACCCGAGCAGCTCCATGCTGTGCCGCAGGATGCGCTCGAGCAGCGGCACCAGCTCGAAGTGCCCCGCGAGGTCGTCCGCCATGGCGGCCAGCGAGTCCAGGCGGCGCTGGGCCGTGGCGGTCGAGGCCGTCCCGGTGCCTGTGATGTCCGCGGTGCTCGTCATCGTGCACGCTCCTCGTCCGGAGGGCCGAGGACGCCCGAGGCCCGCCTCGCGCATTGTCACCCCGGGTGGGCGGGCGGGCCAGGCAACCCCCGCTCAGCCGCCCTGGTACTCGCCGTCCGTGACGTGCTCGAGCCACGTGACCGTCCGGCCGGCGTCGTCCGCCTCGTGGATCGCGACGTGGGCCATGAACCGGTCCGCGGTGGCCCCGTGCCAGTGCTCCTCGCCCGGCTCGATGTAGACGACGTCACCGGGGCGGATCTCCTGGATCTCGCCGCCGCGCCGGGCGACGTAGCCGATGCCGTCGGTCACGTAGAGCGTCTGCCCGTGGGGGTGCGAGTGCCACGCCGTCCTGGCGCCCGGCGCGAACCGCACGTGGGCGCAGCCGACGGCCGACTGCGCGTCGGGGTCGCGGATGGCGTCGATGTGGACCGGGCCGGTGAACCAGTCCCCCGGCCCGGGGGTGGTCTGTCCGCCGCTCTGGGTGATCCTCATGCTTCCCTTCCTCCGTCCGCCGTGACGACCTCGTCGCCCGGCCGCTCGACACCCTGGATGTGGAGCGTGTGCCCGCCGCGGCGGACCTTCGCGCGCAGGTAGCGCGCGTTGGCGCTCGAGAGGTAGACGCCCGTGGGCACCTCCTCCACGACCGCGACGCCGTGCCGCCGCAGCTGCCTCGCCTTGTCGGGGTTGTTGCTGAGCAGGGCGACACGGCTCGCGCCGAGGGCGTGCAGCATCTGTGCCGCCGCCGTGTAGTCGCGCTCGTCGGCGTCGTAGCCCAGCGTGACGTTGGCGTCGTAGGTGTCGAGGCCGGCGTCCTGGAGGGCGTAGGCGTCGAGCTTGGCGTACAGGCCGATGCCGCGGCCCTCCTGCCGCAGGTACAGGAGGAACCCGTTCGCGGCCGAGATCCGCTGGATGCTCTCGTGGAGCTGGGGCCCGCAGTCGCAGCGGACGCTGCCGAACACGTCGCCCGTCAGGCACTCGCTGTGGAGCCGCACGAGGGTGGGCGCGGTCCCGTCCGACGGCGGGGCTCCTCGGGCCCGGTCGCCGAGCCCGAGGGCGAGGTGCTCGCGCCCGTCGACGAGCCCGTCGAACGTGTAGACCCGTGCGGTGGTGGCGGACCCGTCCGGGAAGCGCAGCGGGACCAGCAGCTGGGTGCGGATGGTCGCGGCGGGCGGTCGTCGGCTCATCGGACCATCACCTCCGCGTCGGAGAACCGCGGCGACAGCGCGTACCGCAGCAGCACGACGTCGCCGATCGCCCGCGTCTCCGCCAGCGACGCGCGCCGCCGCGGGTCCCACGGGAACGCCCCGTCGCCGACGAAGCGCCGCGCCCGGGAGTCGCCGACGAACAGCGGCGCGACCACCAGCTGGAGCTCGTCCGCAAGCCCGGCCGTGAGGAACTGCGTGTTCACCGTGCCCCCGCCCTCGACCAGCAGACGCCGGACGCCCCGGTCGTAGAGGTCCTCGGCGATCCGGCCCATGTCGACCTCCGCGCCCCCGTCGAGCACCGTCGCCACGGAGCCCAGCCGCCGTCGGGTGTCCACGCACGCCGCGCTGGCGCAGTAGACGAGCTTCTCGCAGTCGCCGGTGGTGAAGAACCGCGCGGTCGGGTCGAGGCCGCCGTGACCGGTGACCGTGACCTTGACCGGCGTCGGCGACTGGCCGCTCGCCGTCCGCAGCACGACGCGCGCCTCGGAGCGCACGTTGAGCCGCGGGTTGTCCCGGCGCACCGTCGAGGCGCCCACGAGGATCGCGTCGCAGCTCGCGCGCAGCGCGTCGACCCGGTCGAGGTCGGCCTCGTTGGACAGCACCAGCCTGTCGTCGGTGGCGTCGTCGAGGTAGCCGTCCATCGACACGCTGCAGCTCATCAGGATGTACGGGCGCTCAGCCATGTGCGACTCCTCCGCGAGGGACGTGGCCCGGCCCGCCGACGACGGCGGGCACGGCCGGTGCATGGGTGGGCGCCGCGACGGCGCGGGCGACCCGCCTCGCGGTCCCCGACCAGGCCGTGAGGCCGGACCGTCGCGCACGGGCGCGCCGCCGCAGCTCGTCCCGCTGCCCGGCGTCGGACAGCCAGCGGCGGAGCGCCTCGCCGAGCGCGGCCGGGTCCTCGGGCCGGACGAGGAGGCCGGGCAGCACGCCCCCGGCGGTCCCGAGCGCCTCGCGCACCCCGCCGACGTCGCTCGCGACGACGGGCACGCCGCGGGCGAGCGCCTCGGTCACGACCATGCCGTAGGTCTCGGCCCGCGACGGGACGACGACCAGGTCCGCCCCGGCGTACGCCTCGGCGAGCCGGGCGCCGGCGAGCGGCCCCACGACCTCGATCCGCTCACCGATGCCGGCCCGCCGGGCCGCCGCCGTCGTCGTCGCGGCGAAGGCGGGGTCGACCGCCGTCGAGCCTGCCCAGGGGCACACCC
>Ga0082212_10002415_pt1 | contig 27212 bp, 19 predicted proteins | sample TergutNt197P3_FD_71548 | JGI IMG/M metagenome (GOLD analysis project Ga0082212, IMG submission 71548) | Neocapritermes taracua P3 segment gut microbial communities from Petit-Saut dam, French Guiana - Nt197 P3 | ecosystem: Host-associated > Arthropoda: Insects > Digestive system > Gut ...
TCGACGAACAAAACGTTACAAAAGGCTTCGGATTGAAAAGTATACGCAACCGCGTAGCCTCCTGCAACGGCAAAATAGATATAGACAGTTCGCCCGGAAAGGGTACGGAAACAACGATAGAATTAAGAAATGAAAATTGAGAGTGCATTTTCACCCTTTTGGGTGATTGACACGCATATTTTTAACCTGTATTTTTGCAGCGATTTTTTGAATTTTGAATTTTGAAACAACCATTAGGATATGAAAAGATTATTTTTTCTTGGGATAGCGTTGATGTCGGCGGTGCATGTCGCCGGACAGGAGGAGAGTATAGATTCGCTGGTGAACGTGTTAAAAACGCAGAATTTACCAAGCAGGGAACAGTTTGCATTGTATATGAAAATTCTGGAAAGCACCGGCGATTCTAATATTATTTCGGAATGTATTCGTACTGGTTTGCCGCTGGCGCGAAAGGAAAAGAACCAGTCAATGGAATCGGTCTTTAACGAATATACGGGCAGACTGTATGTTAGAAAGGCAATGTTCGATTCTGCCCTGTTTTATTTTGACAAGGCGCTTCAATTAGCGATTGATTCAAAAAACATTCAACAGGAAAATTCGGTTTATACGTCCTATGCGGTTGCTTATGGCTTTCAGGGCATGTATAAGGAATTGATAGAATATCAGTTAAAAGCGCTGAAGATAAGCGAAAAAACCGGCAACAAGCAAGGTATCGAAGCGTCTTTGCGAAATATCGGAAGCGCCTACACAGCAATGAATGACAATGAACACGCATTGGAGTATCAGGAAAAAGCGCTGGTTTTGGCGGAAGAGATCAACCATTCCATTGGGATAGTTACGGCTCATTATGCGATTGCAAGCACCCATTTCAATTTAAGAAACTTTGAAGAAGCGGAAAAACATTTGTTAACGGCGCTTGATATGGTACGACAATTGCATGGCAACCAGACCATGACAAGTTTCATCCTTATTGCTTTACAAGAAGTGTACTGTGAAGGAATAGTTGATTTGGAAAAAGCAGAAATGTACGGAAAAGAAGGACTTGAAATAGCGGAACAATCACAAAATCCCACATTGAAAGCCAATGCTTACAAAAGTTTTGCAAATATCTATCGCATTCAGGGACGTTACGAAGAGTCAGATATTGCCGCTTCCAAAGCATGGGAACTGGATTCGGTAAACATGGATATGGGCATTGTCATTACCGCCACCTTGACTTATGCCAATATTCATTTGGGCAACAAACAGAGAGCTTTGCAGTTTTTCGACAAATATTATACGATTGTCAATAAATATAATGAAAAAAGTTTGCATGAATCGCTTGCATCGCAGGAAGTGAAATACGAAACAGAAAAAAAGGAAATGAGAATAGCATCACTTGAAAAGGAACACCGTTTGTACATCGGTCTTGGCGCAGTTGGCGGCGTACTGGCTATTGCCTTGGGAATAGTACTGTGGCAAAAGATGAAAAACGTCAGGAAGGAAAAACAATTGATCGCCACCCGTTCGATACTCGACGGCGAAATGAAGGAACGGGCGCGTTTGGCTCAGGATCTGCACGATCGTCTCAGCGGGAATCTTTCAGCAGTGAAAATCGAATTGAACAAACATGCCGATATGCTGCAATCTGTGCGCGAACAGTTAGACAAATGTATCCGCGACATCCGCGATGCAGCCCACAACCTCATGCCGGCATCGTTGCAATATGGAACGAAAGTAGCGCTGGAAGATTTTTCTGCACAGTTTCCGAATGTGCAATTCCACTTTTTCGGCAAAGAAAAACGCATTGGCGAAAGGTTGGAATTTGTAGTTTATTGTTGCGCAAACGAATTGATCAACAACGCCATCAAACATTCTGGCGCCCAAAACATCAACATGCAGTTGGTGCAGGACGAAAAGCATGTAACACTCACCGTTTCGGACGACGGCTGCGGTTTCGACGAACAAAACGTTACAAAAGGCTTCGGATTGAAAAGTATCCGCAACCGCGTAGCCTCATGCAACGGCAAAATAGATATAGACAGTTCGCCTGGAAAGGGAACGGAAACAACGATAGAATTAAAAATTTGAAAATTCGTATGTAGGGGCAAAACATGTTTTGCTCTTACAAAATCATTTATTCGGTTATGGAACGTATTTTTATTGTAGACGACCACAGGATGGTAGTGAAAAGTTTGAGCAGGTTGATTAACGACTCAGGCATAGCACAAGTTGAAAACGTGTATTACGATTTGCAGAGTTGTCGTGCGGGATTGAAAAAAACGCTTCCCGACGTATTATTACTCGACATCGGTTTGCCCGATGGCGACGGAGTGGATTTTTGCGCCGAAATAGTCCAAAAATACGCCGGCGTGAAAGTTATCATGCTGACCACCTACAAGGAATTTAGCATTGCAAAACGGGCATTGCAAAACGGCGCACTCGGTTACATCCTCAAAAACGCCGAAGGCGAGGAAATGCTTGCCGGTATCGAAGCGGTAAGCAGGGGGGAAACGTTCCTCTGCGAAGAAATAGACCTCCTGCTGAAAGAAAAAAGAAACGAAGATGTGGTTTGGCTTGCCAACCGCGAAAAGGAAGTGTTGAAATACATTGCCGACGGTTATACTACCGAAGCGATTGCACGTCTCATTGACCGCCACGAGGAAACCGTCAGAACGCATCGAAGGAACCTGCTTATCAAACTCAATGCCAAAAACACTGCGGAAGCGGTAAAAAAAGGGATTGAAAAGAAGTTGATTGAGACGTGAACGGGGTTGCCAGCAATTAACAATCTTCGCCGCCTTTTCACACAATTAAATATTTGACGATCTGTGCAAATCTGTCTCGTCTGCGTACCAAATGACAAAGAGTACGAATAATACAGGGTAGTTACCTGTTACAATTATTTGATGATAGTCTCTTTTACGTAAAACATTTTTTCACAAATCAAAAAGAAAACACTACTTTTGCCTGCGAATATTGGTGAATCATATCATTTGAAAATAATCAATGGCCGGAAATAAAAAGACAAAAACCAGGCAAAGAGGAAAGTTAGCCGCTTTCATCAACGACGAACGTTTCAAAATAACGTTAGCTCTATTACTGACAGGGATGGGTATACTGATGCTGATAGCGTTTGTATCCTATTGTTTTACATGGAAGTCAGACCAAAGTTTTGAATGGGCGCAACTATTATCGAATGTCAGGGTTGAAAACTGGGCGGGAAAGTTGGGCGCCTGTATCGCTAACAGTTTTATCAACAATGGTTTTGGCGTCGCCTCGTTTTTTATCCCGTTGGTATTGATTGTGCTGGGATTCAGGTTGCTGAAAGTAAGACTGTTGCCACTTGGCTGGTTCATCAGAACATCCGTAACAGGATTGGTACTATTATCGCTCATTCTTGGTTTTGCATTCGGCGACACGGGCGGCTTTCTTGGAAGTGGTCTTGGCGGGGCGCACGGGTATTTTATGGCCGACTGGCTAAAATCGCTGATAGGAGGGTTTGGCACGAGTATTCTGCTCATCATACTGACATTTCTGTTCCTGACATTTGCTTTTGCGGGATTCTTCGGTTGGTTTACCAAAACAATGAAATCTGTGAAAGTTCCCAAAATACCTAAAAAGGAAAGAAAAACACGAATCAATAATTTAAGCGAAGATGACGATAAAAAAGAAACGGATACCCCGCAGACTGATGCAGACGACGCTCCGGTTGATTTCCCTGAAAATGAAACGACCATCGAAATAAATGATGACATCCAATTCGAGATCAAGTCGTCATCTCAGCATGAAGAAGCGTTTTCTGATAATGCCGATGACGAACCTTATATTATGGAGGACATCGCCGCGCTTGGCGAATATGACCCCACGCTCGAACTGTCGCACTACAAGATGCCGCCGATTGAATTGCTTGCCGATCATCAGTCGGAAAATTCGGAGATGAGCAACGACGAGCATATCCATAACAAGAACAGAATTGTTGAAACATTAGCTCATTACGGGATACAGATCGACAAGATCAAGGCTACTCCCGGCCCTACGGTGACGCTTTACGAAATTGTGCCAGCACAAGGCGTACGCAGCGCTAAAATCAAAAGTCTTGAAAACGACATTGCATTGAGGCTTGCCGCGATTGGTATCCGTATCATTGCGCCGATGCCGGGCAAGGGAACCATCGGTATCGAATTGCCGAATCAGCATCCCGAAATCGTCTCCATGCGTTCGATCATTGCTTCGCCGAGGTTTCAGGAAGCCAAAATGGAGTTGCCTATTGCGTTAGGAAAAACCATCTCGAATGAGCCTTTTGTTTTCGACCTGACCAAAATGCCGCATCTTCTGGTGGCCGGTTCAACCGGACAGGGAAAGTCGGTTGGTTTAAATGCCATTATTGCTTCCATTCTGTATAAAAAACATCCTTCGCAGGTGAAATTCGTCATGGTGGATCCTAAAACGGTGGAACTGACGCCTTACGAAAAAATAGAACATCACTTTTTAGCCAAACTTCCCGACGCCGAAGAAGCCATCATTATTGATACCCAAAAAGTAATCTATACCATTAATTCTCTGTGCATTGAAATGGACACCCGGTACAGTCTGTTCAAAGATGCAGAGGTTCGCAACATCAAGGAGTACAACGGAAAATTCATCGCCCGCAGATTGAATCCAAACTTGGGTCACCGTTACTTGCCTTACATCGTGGTGGTTATTGACGAATTTGCCGATTTGATGATGACCGCCGGCAAAGAAATTGAAATGCCAATCGCCCGTCTTGCCCAGAAAGCCCGCGCTGCCGGCATGCACCTGATTTTCGCGACGCAACGTCCCGATACAAAAATCATCACAGGGGTAATCAAAGCCAACTTCCCGGCGCGTATCGCTTTTCGCGTCATGTCGCAAATCGACTCCCGTATTATCCTCGACACTTCAGGCGCTAACCAACTGATTGGTCGCGGCGATCTGCTCTTTACTTCGGGCGGGGAACTCATCCGTGTGCAATGCGCTTTCATCGACATTCCTGAAATTGTGGAAATCACCCGTTTCATCGGCAACCAGCAAGGTTATCCTTCTGCGTTCCAATTGCCCGAATATACTACTGAGGACGGCGCCGAACCCAAAGATGTTGATCTCAGCAAAAAGGACGATCTGTTCGACGATTCGGCACGTTTGGTGGTGACCCACCAGCAGGGTTCCACTTCGCTCATCCAGCGCAAGTTTTCCATCGGTTACAACCGTGCAGGTCGCATCATGGATCAGTTGCAGGCGGCAGGTATCGTAGGCCCAAACGAAGGCAGTAAAGCGCGGCAGGTACTGTTTGTTGATTTGACGTCGCTGGAAAATTACCTGAGCAAATTGGCAAGAGGGGAAAATTAGCAGGAAATGGAAAACAGATTTCAGGAAAGAATTCTGTTCGATATAACCATTTTACGAATGCGTGAAAACTTGTCCCTTCTTCGGACCGGCTATAAAATCCTTCAGATAAAAAGGTTCAAAATATGCCGCATCTTCAAACTTTTTTTCGCTGTATGCCTGTAAAGCCGGTTGTATCATGTAGCGTGCCGAATGGGTGAAATTTTCCGGAAAAACGGCATGGGGATGTGTGATGGCGATGCGACATTTGGCGGCGCCATTTCCGAAAAAAAATATTTGCTGTTGGTCGAGCCACGATACAAATGACTGCTCTGTTATGATTTCTGCCGAAACGTTTTTCATTTGTTTCCCGCTTACATCATACAGGGCTGTATAAACTTCCATCCTGCGGGCGTCAATCATGGGGCACAGGAGCGATGAAGCAGGAACATTGTGTTGCAGTACAAATCCTAAACTCATGGCTTGCAGTGTGGAAACAGCAATGAGGGGAATATGGCCGCCGTAACACAATCCTTTGGCAACAGACAAACCTATCCGCAAACCTGTATAAGAACCGGGCCCGGAGCTGACTGCCACAGCGTCGAGCTGATGAACGGAAATATCGTTTGTGCTTAACAAATCTTCGATATAGGGAGTCAACAAGGCAGCATGGTTGCGGCCTTCAAAATTTTCCTTGACAGCGAGACAGTGCATTCCGCGTGACAGAGCAACAGAACATAAGTCAGTTGATGTTTCGATATGAAGAATGAGTATTGACATGACATCAATCACGGTTTCGGTAATAATGGCGGCAAACTTTGCGATTTCATCTTTTTCTGTATTTCGATTTGCCGCACGAACAGCATGGGCGAAATACACGAAACCGGTAACGAACCCGACTCGGCTCCGCACATCCCCAAAAAATACCCGTGACCGCCGCCGGCAGCGCCAATTTGCGAAAACATAGCCAACGGCGTACCCACCAGATCGACGCCGCGCACTAACTCGTCGGGGCGGCCGTCGGCATAAACACGGTACACCTCGTTGGGCGTTACGTTGAAGGCGTTGGGCGAGTAGCGGCCTGTTTGCGTGAATCCGCCAGTGACGTTCGCAAAGTAATAACCGTATTCCTTCGATTGCCGTTTGAGTTCGTCCCTCAACGCCTGCCGCAGTTCACTTTCGGTTTTTTCCTGCGTACACTCAATGACGAGGTTCGACTGGCGCGCCGTAGGATTCAACCCTGCCGTTGCGCGTCCGTGCCCGTTAGACGCCGGAAAACCCTCTATGGGAACACGCGACATCAGGAATCCTTTCAGAATGCCGTTTTCAACCAGCGTTACCTTTTGCCCCTTTACCCCTTCATCGTCGTATTTGTAATGACCGTTGATTTCGCGGCCTTTGTATTTGTCGATGGTCGGGTCCATGTACACATTGAGAAAATCGGGTAACACCGCTTCGCCAACTTTCTTTTTGAAGGTTTGACCGTCGGTTTCCTGCCGCATACGTTGTCCTTCCACGCGATGCCCGAATATTTCATGAAAAAACACCCCTGCCGCTTCGGGCGACAGCAATGCAGGGCCGGAAAATGCTTCTACTACCGGCGCATCTTTCAACTCTTTCAGTTTGGCGGCAATCCGGCTCACTTCGTTCATCACTTCCCTGTCAGAAGGCAACTGACCGGCTGTACGTGCGTACCACGACTTATTGAGCGGCAGTTCCATCCCGTCGTCGGCTTTTATCGTCGCCCCGATGCTCAGATTGAAGTACACTAAATTATGCGCAATTTCGGCGCCTTCGGACGACACATAATATTTTCGTACCACCTGAACGCTGATATTAGCCCATCCGTCAGTGATGTCGTTCGATTGCCTGAACGCAGCCGAATACTGCCGGAGTTTATCTTCCCACTCCTTGCGGGAAAAACGGATTTGCGATGCGGTCAACGGCGGTTCGTAGTACTTCACGGCAGTTTGCGGCGTATAGTCGTCCGATTGATCCTCTTCCTGCACTTTCACCGCCATGTTCGATTTTACTTTCTGGAAACGGTCTACCGCATTCTTTTGCGCCTGATCGGTCATCCACCAGATACATTGGCGGATGGCGTCTTCCGAATCCTCAATGGGCAGGTAAGCCGGCTCGGTACGGTTGTTGGTATTCGTTTCGCGCAACTGGTGGTAACTGTCGGTTTCGTAACTTCCGATACGTACCATCGGCGTAAAAATGCGGTTATGCGACGCCCGCGAATAAATCAAACTGCCGAGGGTTGTCCGCACGGATTCTAATTTCGTTTCGTCAACCCTGAAACTTATCAGATAAGGCGCATCCAACGAATCGGCATTTTGCCGGAAACCGGTCATCTCGCGTTTTATTTCATCCTTCAGGATGTTCAGCAATTTATCCTGTGCCGGAACAATTTGCGCCTGAAGAAGAAAACAAACAAAAACTGTATACTTAATATCTTTCCACATTCATTGATAGAATTTGTGATAAGTCACAAAAAACCGGGCAAAATTAATAAATTAAATTACAACGTAGTAAATAGCAACTTAAAAAACTTAAACTTTTTTTGGGTATTCAGAACTTCAAAAAGCACGTTTTTCATATTAAAAAAAACTTACCTTCGCGGCACGCATTGGCAGGAAATGACCCGTTAGATGCGGACATGCCGTTCATTGAAGAAGTTGTTACCAATTCGTTACCTGTATTTTGTAACACATTGATTAATTTGTCTTTAAACATTATGATACCGTCCCTGCGGGACTTTGCGTTATGTACGCCTTGCCTGCCTCTCCGCAGATTGCATCTACGGTTAATAAAGTATCGTCACTGCGTGACTTTACTCCGGGTTACAGCAATCTGCATATTGCCGGTGACATGAAATCAGATGCGTTTGCCCTGATTGACCTGCTTTATTCATCATAGAACAGAAAATAAACCACCACGATATGCTATTGCCGATAATGTTAAAGATTCTTAAAAGAATAAAGTCAGAATAAACCTTTTGGATGGGGGTTGGTCATAGGTGTAAATTAAAATTTATTGAATCATAAAAAATAAACCATGATGATCAGGATAACCCGTTTTTTCGCTTTTATTTTTTTCTGTGTGTTGTGTCAGAGTTTGTCGGCACAGGAAGTAACAACATTTACTGTCAGGGGAACGCTCACCGACAGTATTGAACGTCAGCCGTTAGATGCTGCCAACGTAGTAATCGTTAATGCCAGGGATTCGGCGTATGTGGCCGGTAGCATGAGCGATGCGAGAGGCGCATTCGAAATCGGCAGAGTGCCGGCAGGGCAATACCTGCTGGTGATGAGCTATCTGGGATACGAAACGAAGTTCAAACCGTTTTCGTTGACCGGAACGCCGCGTACCGTCAATCTGGGCGGCGTCAATTTATTCAAACAGGATTTGCAACTCGGTGAAGTAACGATAGAGGCCAAGTTCAACCCCATCATCGTCAAAAAGGATACCATCGAGTACAATACGTCTGTCTACAAAATACAGGACAGCGACGTGGTGGAGGATTTGCTCAGAAAATTGCCCGGCGTGGAAGTTGAATCGGATGGAACAGTAACGGCCGGCGGGCAACAGGTTTCCAGAGTTTTTGTGGACGGCAAACAGTTTTTTGGCGACGACCCCACGGTAGCGTTGAAAAATCTGCCAGCGAATATCGTCGACAAGGTGCAGGTGGTTGATCGCAAATCCGACCAGGCACAGTTTACAGGCATTGAAGATGACAATACCGAAAAAATTCTTAACCTGACCCTTCGTCCCGGCAACAGCGACGGGATATTCGGACGCGCCATGGCCGGATACGGCACCGACGGCCGTTACGACGCCAATGGTCTCATCAGTTATTTTGGCGGTAATACACAAGTAGCGGCTTTACTGTCGACCAACAATACAAACAACCTCAATTTTACCGATTTCATGGGCGATGTGATGAGGAGTATGGGTGGCGGTGGTCGCCAGCCCGGCGGTGGCGGACCCGGAGGCGGTGGCGGCGGGATCATCATGCAGGGTCCTTCCGGCGGCAGTGGCGGCCGCATGGGAAGCGGCGGCGGTGGTCCGCAAATGAACCTGAACATTGGCGGTTTCAATATGTCGTCGGGTGGCGCCGGTATCAGCACTGCTACCTCGGGCGGTATTAATACCAACTTTACTTTAAGTGAAAAAGTTAAATTAGACGCCAACTATTTTTTCAATGTAGTTGATCGCGTCACCGAACAGGAAAGCAACCGGCTCAATTTTGTGGGCGACAGCTCGTTGAATTATAACCAGTGGCAATTGCAAAACCGAAAATCGCAAAACCACAGGCTGAACTTCGAGTTGGATTATACCATCAATGAAAAAAACTCGATTCTGTTCCGCCCCAATCTGAACTTTGGCGGCGGGTCAACCACCAGCGATTACGATTTCGAAGCCTTAACGCCATCGAACGCGATGATCAGCAGGGGAAGTACCAATTCTTTTTCCGACAATACATCACTGTCGACTTCGGGCATGATGTTGTGGCGCCACAGCTTCAACAAACCGGGGCGTACCCTTTCGGTGAACCTGAATTACGGATGGTCGGATAATAAGGCTAACGGTAACAACTATCAGATCAACGGCACGTTTAACAACAATGTGGAAATTACCGAAATAGTTGACCAGACGATTACCAACAACAATCATGGGTTCAATTACAGCGCCCGCGCATCGTATGTTGAACCTGTGGGCGACAACCGGTATCTGGAGTTCTCATATTTATACAGCCGCAACAATACCAAATCGGAAAAACAGACGTATGACTTCAACACAGCAACCAACAAATACGATTTGTTCAACACGGATTATTCCACTCTTTACGAGAATACGTATATCAACCAGCAAGCCGACATCCGGTTCAATACGCGCCGCGACAACTATAGCTACACGCTGGGCGCAGGCATACAGCCATCTACGATCATTAGCGTTGTCGGCTCCGAACCGGCTACGAAATATCCGGTGCTCAATTTCTCGCCCACAGTAAACTTCACTTACGGACAAACGCGGCAAAGCCAGTTGAGGTTCCAATATCGCGGAATGACGCAACAGCCTTCGATAAATCAATTACAGCCCGTTGCAGATAATTCCGACCCGCTTTATGAATTTATTGGCAACAAGGGTTTGAAACCGTCTTTCAGACATACGATGTTTTTAACATATAATAAATTCAATCCGAATAATTTCCGTACTTTCCTCACTTCAATGGGATTCCACCCAACAAGTAACAGCATCATCAATGCGAGTTCGTATGACGCAAACGGTAAACAGACCGTGACGCCCGAAAATGTGAACGGCGTGTACAGCGTCAATGCAAGCGTGATGATGAATCTGCCGATTGCGAAAACCAAGCTGTCGTTCAGCAATACCCTGTCGGGAAATTATGGACACAGCGTCAGCAAAACGAATGGAATAGAAAACATCACCAAAAATACCAGCGCCTTCGAGACGCTTCGCCTGACCTTCCGCAACGACTGGTTAGAACTCGCCGGATCATACAGGTTGGGTTACAACCGCGCGCTATATTCGATGCAGGCTAAAGCCACCACCAATTATTACAACCACCGCGTGGGCGGCGAAATGTACCTTAACCTGCCCCTGAACTTTATCCTTACCAGCAACATCAGTTATACGTTCTATAAGGGCTACGGCGACGACTATAACCGCGATATGACCATGTGGACAGCCGACCTCTCGAAACAGGTGTTCAAAAACAAGCAGGGAACCATCAAAATCAGCATCTACGACATCCTGAAGCAAAATAAAAACTATTCGCGCACCACCACCGACAATTACATAGAAGACCTGCACTCCAATACGCTTGGACAGTTTGCCATGATTTCTTTCATGTACCGGTTCAACTCATTCAAAGGAGGCAGCCAGTCAGGCGCACCGCAAGGAATGCCAGGCGATGGAATGATGCGCAGAATGGACGGACCTCCTCCGGGCGGCGGAATGCCCATAATGAGAATGGAAGGCGGGCCTCCTGCGGGTGGTGGCGTATATATGCAGCGGAGAATAGATTAAGACCGCGAGATTAATTCAAAAACATAACTCCCCGCTTGCAAACGATAACCGTTACCTGCATTCTTTTGCAGGTTGACGGTTGTTTTCCCGTCGGATAATGTTACTTTTTTCAACTGTACGCCTTCAGGCAGATAGAGGTCAGCTGTGGAGTTAGCAGGGATAGTTACCGAATAGATCACATCCTTTTTCTTCCGTTCCCATTTTGAAATGATTTCCCCGTAAGGCGAACGATGCGAAACGTTTGCATGATTCAGTCCCGCTACGAAATTTGGTCGCAGGATGATGTTTTTGAAGCCGGGTTGTTCAGGGTCGGGTTTGATGCCGCCCAATGCCTTGAAAAACCACGCGCACACTTCGCCGAACATGATGTGGTTGAGCGACAGGTCGCGTATAGCGTCAATCGGCCAGTTTTCGTAAAGTGTAGTCGCTCCGTTAACAATCCACCATCCCCACGACGGGAAATCCTTCTGCGACGCCACCGTAAAGGCAAGGTCGGCGTATCCGTTTTCGCTCAAAGCATTGAGGATGGCTTTGGTACCCAGCAGCCCCACGTCCAAATGCTTGTTGTCGGCTTCCACGCGCTTGGCAAGGTTGGCGGCTACTTTCGCCCGCATATCATCGGGAACGACGCCCCACTGCAACGGAACGCTCATCTCGGTCTGTACGCCCTGCCCGTAAATGCCGGTTTCGCGGTTCAGATATTTGTCGTTAATGGCGTTCCTGATTTTCTGCGCCAGAGCCGTATATTTTTCTGCATCGGCCTGTTTACCGAACATTTTCGCGGCGTTAGCCAATATCGTAGCATCCACGTAATAATACACCGACGAGGTAAACTCCACAGGCGTCCTCGATTTCACGGGTATCCAGTCGCCCAGTCCCCAAGTGGTCAGCCCGTCGGGAGCCGTTTCGGTAATGCAATCTACGTAGCGACGTATATTATCGTAACAGTCGGATAGCAGGCGGTTGTCGCCATAGAACAGGTAGATATTCCAGGGGATAATGGCAATAGTGCTTGTCCAGTCCGGTCCGTTACCCCATTCGTAACCCCAGCCGCTGCTCGGAATGATGGATGGAAGCGTACCGTTGGGCTGCTGTTCGTCGCGGTGGTCGGCCAACCATTTTTCGTATACGGTGATACCGTCGAAGTTATACAGCGCCGTTTCAATGGCAATCTGTCCATCGCCCGTCCAGCCGTTCTTTTCGCGTTGCGGACAGTCGGTGGGGTAGCCAAACAGGTTCGACAGATAGGAGTTGTTGCCTGCCCACCATATTTTGTTGATGACGGGGTCGGAGGTTTCTACATTGCCAACCGGCGGCACGTCGCTGTGCATGAACCATCCGGCAAGGTTGTCGGCAGTGAGTTGCAACGGTTGGCTGCATGTTACCTGCACATACTGGAAACCTTTGTAGTTGAAGCGCGGCATGAAGGTTTCCTCGTCCTTCCCGCCAAGGATAAAAATATCGGTCTGGAAGGGGTCGCTGTTGTCGGTGGGACGGTAATGCGCCTCAATGTTCGACATGTCCGGCCAACCGTCTTTGTCCAATATTTCGGCATGTTTCAGACGAATAACGGTTCCGGCGTCGCCTTTTACTTTCAACTCGCTCACGCCGGCGATGTTCCTGCCCAGATTAAAAATCCATGTCGTATCGTTCATTTTCGTTACGCTTTGAGCAGGAATGCGTTCCACATTGCGGACGGGATGCAACTGTTGCGATACGATATTTTGCGAAGGCGCAGCGCGAAGGATAATCGGATGGCGGCGACTGTCCCATCCCGAATCGTCGAAACCTGCGGTATTCCAGCCCGGCTGTTCGAGGCGGGCGTCGTAATGTTCCGCCGTGTAAATACTGTTGAAGATGACAGGACTGAGGTTGGTTTTCCAAGTCCTGTCCGTAACAATGACCTCTTTAGAACCGTCCTCGTAAATGATGTGCAAATCCATGCAGAATGCGGGACGGTCGCGCCAGGGAGCGCGGTCGAAGAACCACACGGCGGTGGACTGGTGGTTGTACCATCCGTTGCCGAGCAACACGCCGATAGCGTTTTCGCCGTCTTGCAGCTGACGGGTTACATCGTAAGTAACATAAAGGTTACGACGGTCGAAACGGGTGTACATCGGGTCGAGGCGGTGGTTGCCGGTTTTTTCGCCGTTGATGTACAATTCATACAATCCGGCAACGGCAATGTAGGCGCGTGCCGAACGGATTTTCTTCTTTGCCTCGAACTGCTTGCGGAAGTATGGCGCGGGTTTCACGGCGATGCTGTTTCCGTTCAGTCCGTGTCCGTCGCTGATCCATGCGCCTTTCCAGTTCTCGGCGCTCATCATGCCGGTTTCAAACGATGCAACAGCAGACGACTGTTCGGCATTGTTCATGTCCCACACCCGTACCTGCCAATAATACTTGGTGAACGGCCGGAGGCTTTGTCCCTGATAAATTACCAGCATTTGATCGGACGATACTTTTTGCGTATCCCAGATGTTGCCCTGTCCGCGAGCTACTGCCGCCGAGTCGGCGCCAACAACGATACGGTAAGCGTTTTGTACGGCTCTGTAACGGGCGTCGTCGAGCAGCCATGTCAGGCGCGGCGATGGAGCATCGACGCCGAGCGGGTTGGATAAATGTTCGCACCGGAGGTTGGCGGGGCGTTGCGCAAAGGATAATGCGCAGAAAGCCATCAGGCTTAGGTTGGTGATGATGTTTTTCATATGAAATCTGTTAATATTGCCTTCTGAAAGATATAAGTTGAAAAAGTTCGCTTTATCTGTTCCTATTCAAAATGTGGTGACTATGTTGCTTATCAATTCCTTAGGATAACACAAAAAATATTTCTCAACGATTTTCGACATTCCGAAAAGATTTTCCAAATCTGACGCCTCGGTAAGGTCTACAGGCCGGCCTTTATGCATGACGAGAATACTATCTTCGGCATCGGTGTCATTGTAGGCATGGTTGGAAAGTATACCCGAACTAACGAAATATCCGGCATATTCGTCGGTGATTCCGTACAAGTTTGTTACTTCGTGGCGTAGCGATTCTATACGGTCAGCAGCGAAAGGTTCGCTTTGTATCTCAATACGGAACAAACGACGGTTGACTAAATTGGTCGCAAGGTGCGACAGTACCGGGTCGTTGCATTGCATCCACATCTTAATGGCGATAGCAATATCATCATCGTCAAGTGTAGCGAAATGTGTCAATACTTCATGCGGGTTATGCTGCAACTTTGCAGGTGTAAATTCATTGAGAAAATACAGGAGACCGGATGTTGCAAAAAGATTGTCGCCTGCACGGATAATCTGTCTTGCGCGGCAAAGGATACTGAGCAACAGTTGATCGGCAGCAATCACTGTCTTGTGGAGGTAGACCTGCCAAAACATCAGCCGACGAGCCAGCAAAAATTTTTCAATAGAATAAATGCCCTTGTCTTCAACCACCAATTCATCGCCTACCACGTGAAGCATTTTAATGATACGGTCGGAACCGATAATTCCTTCGGTAACGCCTGTGAAGAAACTGTCGCGACGCAGATAGTCGAGCCTGTCCATGTCCAACTGGCTCGATACCAACTGGCAGAGGAACTTTTTGGGGTATTGTTTTCTGAAAATTGAGATGGCTACATCCAACCGCCCGTCAAGCTCATGATTCAATTCCTGCATGAAAAGCAGCGAAAGGGTTTCGTGCGATATGTCTTCCACAATTATTTGTTCCAACACATGCGAATACGGACCATGCCCGATGTCGTGCAAAAGAATGGCTATCAGGGCTGCTTCGGCTTCTTCATCTGTAATGGAGAGCCCCTTGGAGCGCAAGACCGCAATAGCGTCTTTCATCAGGTGCATCGCGCCAAGAACATGCTGAAAGCGGGTGTGGTTGGCTCCCGGATACACCAGGTTGGTTAGGCCGAGTTGTTTAATACGCCGCAACCGCTGAAAATAAGGATGCTCCATCAAGTCATACAATATCGGGAAAGATATGTTGATGAACCCGTAAATGGGGTCGTTGACTATTTTACGTTTGTTATAGAGCGACATGCGATATTCAACAATAAAAATGCAAAAATAGATAAATTATATACGTTGTTGCTAAAATAATCGTATAGTTAATTTGACAATTCTTTTTTTATTACGGGTATCTCAAAATAATCCCATTGAGTGTATCAATTATTTCGTTTACATCCAATGAAGTAACCAATGTCATACGGGTTTGCTTGAAGTCAGGCAGACTTTTAAAATAGTTGGATAAATGGCGGCGCATTTCGAAAATGCCAACCGGTGTTCCTTTGTATTCAATGGATTTAGCGAGATGCATTTTGGCAAGTTCTACTTTTTGCGCGATAGTAAGCGGCGGCATTGGTTCGCCTGTTTGTAAATAATGTTTGATTTCGGCAAAAATCCATGGCCGTCCGTAAGTAGCGCGTCCGATCATGATACCGTCCACTCCGTAACGATCGAACATTTCACGGGCTTTTTCTCCTGAATTGACGTCGCCGTTGCCGATTACCGGTATTTTCATGCGCGGGTTATTTTTCACTGCGCCAATCAGTGTCCAGTCGGCCTCGCCTGTATATAGTTGCGCTCGTGTTCGTCCGTGAATGGCGATGGCGGCAATACCTTCATCCTGTAATCGTTCGGCAATATCCACGATATTCTTTGAACTTTCGTCCCAACCCAGACGGGTTTTCACGGTAACCGGCAATTTTACGGCTTGTACGATGGCTTTGGTCATTTCAACCATCAGCGGTACGTTGCACAGCATACCGGCGCCAGCGCCTCGTGTAGCGATTTTACGTACCGGACAACCAAAATTGATGTCAATCAGGTCGGGACGGGCTTCTTCGGCAATCAGAGCAGCCTGTAGCATTGCATCTGTCAAATGCCCGTAAAGTTGTACGCCAACAGGTCGTTCGCTATCCGCAATCTCTAATTTTTTAAGCGTCTTGCGGGCGTCGCGTATCAATCCGTCGGACGAAATAAACTCGGTGTACATCATATCGGCGCCAAAATGTTTACAGATATGACGGAATGATGGATCGGTAACGTCCTCCATCGGAGCTAAGAAAATCGGCTTTTCGCCTAAATTGATGGTTCCTATTTGCAACTTTCAATTATTTAACTTGCTGCAATAATCTAACAATGCTTTCAGGTCTTCCTCATTGTTGAACTTTGTATTGTGCTCTTTCACAAATATGTCTATCTGCGCATTATAGTTGGGAAATTTATTTGCAAATGTTTTCTTGTTTTTAATCAGAGTATATTTGCCATTCGTTCCCACCAAGTAGTAATAGTTTGTCAGGGAGATCAATACATTTTCTGTCACAGTCAGGTTGTATTGCTGGTTAGCGCTGTTAATACTGGAATACGATGTAATGGCTGAAGTGGACGTCTCCATGCCATATGCTCCCTTCTTGCTGTGCGACGCCGCATTACCTTTGCGTCTTACCGCTAACTGAATAGTACCGGTAGACATCAATTCTTCAACAAATTCGTTGCCACTGTAAGGATAAAATTTCCGGTTGTTGATATTCACCAAAACCACATCTTTCACGTTAGCCAAAGCCATTACCTGATCATTTTCAACAAACTGCATTTCTCCGGCGAGCATATTGTAGTTTAGCTTACCTCTGCCCTTGGGTAACCCCTTATAAAAAACATCTCCGTTTATAAACTCGGGAAAGAGGTATTGCATTTGTGCTGAAACTTTTTGGGAAAGGTCTTCACCTGCAACCGTTTCCACAACTTGCCTGTTTTGTGCTGATACCCAAGCCGGAACCATCAACAATAAAAATATATAATTTTTCATATCACATTATGTTATTGATTATCATTTGCTGCAAATATACAAGAAATAATTTGTATTGAAATGAAATCATTCCGTTATTTTCACCTCAGTACCTTATAACTCCTATCCACATTCATTTTTATGATGGATGAAGCTGTTGCCGGTTGCCGGTCACCCTGTCGCCAATTAACGATAAAATCAACTGCTGTCTTTATTTCATCTGATATTTCAACAAAAATGGCAGGAGCAGGTTCGCCACTAATATTTGCCGAAGTGGAAACCACCGGTTTACCGAATGCCTTGATGAGTTCTTCGCAAAACGGATCCTGAACGATACGGATGCCGATAGAACCATCGCCGGCGATAAGATTTTTTGCCAGGTTTTTTGCTCCGGGATATATAATACTCAAAGGTCTTGTAGTCTCTTCAATCAACTGCTTGGCAATATCAGGAATTTTGTCCACGTATGCGGCAAGCATATCAAACCCATCCACCAATGCAAGCATCGTTTGGGAGTCATTACGATGTTTGATGGTATATATACGTTCTACAGCCGCCTGGTTGGTAGCGTCGCAGCCAATACCCCAAATCGTATCAGTCGGGTAAAGTATCACCCCGCCCCGGCTCAATACTTCCAATGATTTTTCAATATCTTCCCGGAACATTAATGAATCTATTTACCGAATTCTTTCCTGATGATATCCACATAATCGAGTTTTTCCCAAGCGAAAAACTCAACCTGTTTTGTGGTTTCATTTCCGTTGTAATATAAGGTTATTTCTTTGGTATACGGCTCATTGCCAAAGTGTCCGAATATTACGGTATCCCTGAAAATCGGGTTTTTCAGTCCGAAACGTTTGATGATACTGTACGGTCTCATGTCGAAGATTTGGCTGATCTTTTGGGCGATTTCACTATCTTTTTCAACCACATGCGAACTGCCATAAGTATTGACATACAATCCTACCGGCTGCGCTACGCCAATGGCGTAGGCCACCTGCACCAGTACTTCGTCGGCTATACCCGCTGCTACAATGTTTTTAGCAATATGACGGGTGGCGTATGCAGCCGAACGGTCAACTTTCGAAGAGTCTTTTCCCGAAAAAGCTCCACCGCCGTGAGCACCTTTGCCACCGTAGGTATCCACAATAATTTTACGTCCGGTAAGTCCTGTATCGCCATGAGGACCACCGATGACAAATTTACCGGTCGGATTGACATGCAGGATGTAGTTTTCATCAAAGAGATTCTGTATCCTTTCGGGCAATTCTTTAATTACCCGCGGAATCAGTATTTGTTGAACATCTTTTCGGATGTCGGCCAGCATTTTTGATTCTTCATCGAAATCGTCATGCTGGGTCGACACCACTATGGTATGTACCCTTTTCGGCTGACCGTTGTCTTCATACTCGACCGTAACCTGTGATTTGGCATCGGGACGGAGATATTGCATCTGCCGGCCTTCTCTGCGGATAGCGGTCAACGTAGTCAGCAGGCGACGAGAAATAACAAGCGCCAGCGGCATATATTCGTCCGTATCGCGGCAGGCGTAGCCGAACATCATTCCCTGATCGCCTGCGCCCTGGTCTTCTTCCCTGTCGCGTTCCACACCCTGATTGATATCGGGCGATTGTTCATGTATGGCCGACAGTACACCACACGAGTTACTTTCGAACATGTATTCGCCTTTGGTGTAACCGATATCGCCGATAACATTACGGGCAACCTGCTGTACATCCACATATCCGCGTGTTTTAACTTCGCCGCTCAACACCACCAATCCGGTGGTAACTAATGTTTCGCAGGCAACTTTCGATTCGGGATCGCGACGTAAAAACTCGTCTACCAATGCATCCGAAATTTGGTCGGCAACTTTGTCGGGATGGCCTTCGGAAACAAACTCCGAAGTAAATAAATAAGGCATAAAACTTGTATTAAATGATTACTCCAATTGGACGCAAAATTAATATTTTTTTGACTATGATTTTCAAAAAAAGAACATAAGTCAAGAGTATTTATTATTTTTGCAACGATTTTATACCATCATATTTATTGAATTTATTTCATGAAAATTCACCCTGAGGGATATATCATTATCCTTGTTACTTTTCTGTTATTGGCAGGCATCAACGCATTTATCCGCTACATCTGGCCGTATCAATGGTTGACCATCTTCCTGGCAGCGGTCTCATTCGTATTTTTCTGTCTGGTCGTTTGGTTTTTCCGTAATCCCGACCGCAACGTGCTTCCAAATGGTCATCAAATATTTGCCCCTGCCGACGGTAAAATTGTGGTGATAGAGGAAGTTGAAGAAACCGAATATTTTCACGACAAACGGATACAAGTATCCATTTTCATGTCGCCGCTTAATGTACATATCAACCGCTATCCGGTAAGCGGCGAGGTAATGTATACCAAATATCACCCGGGCAAGTATCTGGTTGCCTGGCATCCGAAATCGTCACTGCTTAACGAACGGTCTACAGTGGTCATTAAAACCCCGAACGGACAGGAAATTCTTGTTCGCCAGATAGCCGGCGCTGTAGCGCGGCGTATAGTTACCTATTCCAAAACAGGAGAACAGGTTGTGCAGGGTACCGACCTGGGATTCATCAAATTCGGGTCGCGGGTAGATCTTTTTCTTCCTACGGATGTCAAAATCAATGTCGCACTGGAACAGATTTCAAGAGGAAACCAGACAGTAATAGCGACATTTGAGTCAACAAGACCATGAACAATCGTCCACTTATCCTGATTGCCAACGACGATGGTTATCGAGCCGGCGGACTTCAGGCGCTCATAGAAGCAGCCCGTCCATATGGCGATTTACTGGTAGTGGCTCCCGTAGAAGGCCAGTCGGGAATGTCGCATGCTATTACGGTGAAAGTACCCCTGCGTGTGGAAAAATACGTCGAAGAACCCGGATTTTCTCTATATGTATGCAACGGAACGCCTGTCGATTGCGTCAAAATAGCGTTGAATAAATTAGTCGTCCGGCATCCCGACCTGCTGCTCACCGGTATCAATCATGGCGCCAATTCGTCGGCCAGCGTGCTGTATTCGGCTACAATGGCGGCAGCTATTGAAGGGTGCATGTACCATATCCCTGCCATCGGCTTTTCGCTATCCGATCATTCCCCTAAAGCCGATTTTGCTCCTTACTTCGGGCACATACAAACGATAATTGAAAACGTCCTGAAAAATGGTCTGCGCCGTGGTACCTGCCTGAATGTCAATATCCCGAAAATACCTGTCGGCGATATACGCGGCATACGTGTCTGCCGGCAGGCGCGCGGATATTGGATTGAAGAATTTGAACACCGCATCGATCCCAACAACCGCGAGTACTACTGGCTCACCGGCGATTTTTTCAATGAAGAACCTGATGCCGGCGATACAGACGAATGGGCGTTGAAACATCATTATATTTCGGTTGTTCCCGTACAAATCGACATGACTTGCTATAAAAGTATAGATCAATTAAAAAAGATGTTCGAACTATAACCTCGCTTGTTTTCGTTTTTTGAAAGAATTTAGTCAGCAAAGTGGCACATTCTCTTTCGAGGATTCGGTAGCAATTAACCGATATTTTTCCGGCACATACTAAAGAGAAGTAATAACTGTATATCACAAATAGATAGTTTTTGCCTGAAATTTCTATTGCTGTACTTCAAAATAATTGTTTATTTTTGCCGTTAAAATTTAAAAGAGATTTTCAAAAAGGTTTTAACAAACTTAGGCTTTTTGAAAAAACAATGTTGAGTTTTCAGAAGTCCACTGTATCAAATCAATCATCAATGAAAGCATTAGTTTTAGAAGAATACAACAAATTAGTCTACCGAGATGTAGACGAACCGAAACCGGCACCCGATGAAGTGCTTATCCGCGTGAAAGCCTGCGGCATCTGCGGCAGCGATGTACATGGCATGGATGGCAGCACCGGACGTCGACAAACGCCCATCATCATGGGACACGAGGCGTCAGGCATTATCGTAAAAACCGGCGAGGATGTTACCCGCTGGAAAGAAGGCGACCGCGTCACGTTCGATTCTACTGTGTATCCACTCAACGATTGGTACACGCTCAAAGGTCGTTACAACCTCAGCGAAGGCCGCGAAGTTGTTGGCGTATCGCCCAAAGAGTACAAACGGCATGGGGCTTTTGCCGAATTTTTGGCCATACCGCAACATATTCTCCATAAAATACCGGACAATGTGAGTTTCGAGCAGGCTGCCATGGTCGAACCCGCCGCAGTAGCCGCTCATGCGGTACGTATTTCGGGCGTCAAAGTGGGCGATAGCGCCGTTGTGATCGGTAGCGGCATGATCGGCACATTTATCGTCACTTTGCTCAAAGCGGCAGGCGCTACGCCTGTGATCGCCGTGGACGTGGACGACGAAAAACTCAAAATGGCCTCTAACTATGGCGCCGACATCATTATCAACTCTAAAAATCAATCTGTTGCCGAAACAGTTCGCAACCATACGAAAGGTCGCGGCGCTGATTTTGGTTTTGAAGTGGTTGGTATTTCAGCGACTGTGAACACCCTTATTGATTCTATCCGTAAAGGCGCGACGGCTGTACTGGTTGGCAACCTGACGCCGGTCATTGAGTTTCCGCTGCAAAAAGTAGTCACCTCCGAAATTAAAGTGCAAGGCAGTTGCGCTATTTGCGGCGAATACGAAACCGTACTCGACATGATTGCCGACGGAACGCTTCATGTTGACGAAATGATATCGGCGGTAGCGCCATTGAGCGAGGGCGCCGAATGGTTCCGCAAACTTTATCACAAAGAAGGTAATTTTAATAAAGTAATACTTGTTCCATAGATGAAAACTTACAAAATCGCTATTATCGGATGCGGCAAAGTAGCCCATCTTCATGCCAAAGCCGTTGGCAACCTTCCCAATGCAAACATTGCCGCCGTGTGGAGCCGCACCTCTGAATCGGCTGAGAAGTTTGCCGCTATCTACGACGCTAAACCGTACAGCGACATTCCAACCATGATTCGTGAAAACGCTATTGATTTGGCTATCGTGTGCAACCCACATCCTTTCCACAAGGACGTAACTGTGGAAGCGGCGCTTGCAGGCGCTCATGTGTTGGTTGAGAAACCGCTTGCCTCTACGCTCGAAGATTGCGACATCATCATCAACGCATGTCAACGTGCCGGCGTTCGTCTTGGCGTGATCAGCCAGCGCCGATGGTATGCGCCCGTACAAAGGATACATCAAGCCATAGCCGCCGGTAAAATAGGAACGCCCGCGCTGGGAACCGTCAACATGCTTGGCTGGCGCGACAAGGCTTATTATGATTCAGATCCCTGGCGTGGAACATGGGATATGGAAGGCGGCGGCGTTCTGGTGAATCAGGCGCCCCACCAACTCGACATCCTGCTCTGGCTCATGGGCGAAGTGGACGAAGTATATGGTTTGTGGCGTAATCTGAACCATCCGTACATCGAAGTAGATGATACGGCGCTTGCCATTATTAAATTCAAAAACGGAGGGATTGGCAACATCATTGTCAGCAATTCCCAGAAACCCGGAATATACGGTAAAGTGCAGATACATGGCAGCAATGGCGCTTCGGTAGGCGTACAGACTGACGGCGGCGCCATGTTCATCGCAGGGCAAACGTCCGTACTCGAACCGCCGGTAAACGATCTGTGGACAGTAACGGGCGAGGAACAACTTCTCAAAGACTGGGTACGCGAAGACAGCGAATTGTTTGAACGCATTGACCCTACCATTTATTACATGGAGCGGCAAATCGAAGACTTCCTGCAAGCCTTAGACGAAAACCGCGAACCTTTGGTCAACGGGGAAGCCGGACGTCGCACCGTAGAACTTTTTACTGCTATTTACCGTTCCACGCGCGACCATGTACCGGTGAAATTTCCTCTCGAACATGAAAATGGAGCCGATATGGACGGACGAATGAATGGAGGCGGGGATAGGTAATAAATATAACCAAAAAACCGTAACCTTTATTTCAAATAAACGTATACAATAAAGTTAATATATTTAATTTTATTGTATGCACTGCAACAACGTTTTGTGGGCCATTGGCAATACGCCGATGGTGAGAATAAACCATATGAACAGCAATCCCAATGTTGAACTCTATGCGAAACTGGAAGGTTATAATCCTACAGGCAGCATAAAGGACAGGGTGGCGCTGAAGATGATAGAGGAAGCTGAAATAAACGGTGAACTGGATAAAAACAAGATCATTATCGAAGCAACTTCGGGTAATACCGGTATAGGACTTTCGATGATCGGCCGCGTGAAAGGCTATAAGGTACTGATCGTGATGAGCTCGGCGGTTTCCATTGAGCGACAAAAAATAATCAAGGCTTTCGGCGGCGAAATACTACTGACCGACCCTAAATTGGGAACCGACGGAGCCATCATAAAAGTAAAAGAACTGATTGCCGAAAATCCCGGAAAATACTTCAATCCCAATCAATTCTCCAACCAGCATAACAAACTGGCGCATTATAAAACCACGGCTGAAGAAATATGGGCGCAAACGCAGGGAAACATCACCCATTTTGTGTCGTCGCTGGGTACTTCGGGCACGTTGATGGGCGTAGGAATGGGGTTGCGCGAAAAAAACAAATCAATTCAAATTATTGAAGCTCACCCTGTAAGGGGGCATTACATACAAGGGTTGAAAAGTATGGAAGAAGCCATCGTTCCCGAGATTTACGATCGCTCTCAGATCAATGTGAGCGTGATGATCGAATCGGAGGAGGCTTTTGAAATGTCGCGACGCATTGTCAATGAGGAAGGTATTTTTGTGGGAATGAGCAGCGGCGCCGCTATGCTGGCAGCCCTCAAAACCGCTGAACAACTTGAAAGCGGCGTGATGGTAGTGATTTTCCCCGACAGGGGTGAAAAATATCTGAGTACAAATTTATTTCAGTTGTAAGAACGTAAGATCATAAGAAATGCAAGATCGTAAGATAAGTAGCGTATTTTTTGATACCAGGCATGTCCGGCAAAATGGAAATATGCGCAGGAATAAAAACCATGCGCCGGTGATGCCGGAAAAACCCATGTATTTTTTGGGAAATTACGAAAAGATGATTTTTTCGGATAGACCTGTCAAGTCTGATAGTCATCCGGCAATTATTTTTGTATCTTTGCGTCAAATTCCAAAAAATCAACCATCATGCAAGAAATAAGTACTTCACGCCATATCGTCAAATGTCTGATCATCGGTTCAGGCCCGGCAGGATACACCGCAGCCATTTATGCAGCCCGCGCTAATCTTGCGCCGATAGTATATACCGGTATGCAGACCGGCGGCCAATTGACCACCACCACCGAAATTGACAATTTTCCGGGTTATCCGCAAGGCGTTACCGGACAACTGATGATGGACGACCTTCAGAAACAGGCCGAACGTTTCGGCGCAGATATCCGTTTTGGCGTTGTAACTGAAGTCGATTTGGATAAACATCCCTTTACGGTTACTGTTGACGACGAACACCTTATCGAAGCCGAAACAATGATCATCGCCACCGGCGCTACCGCCAGATATCTTGGGTTGCCATCGGAAGAAAAGTTCAAAGGTTCGGGGGTTTCGGCCTGCGCTACCTGCGACGGTTTTTTCTATCGTGGCAAGGATGTGGCAGTAGTGGGCGGAGGCGATACGGCCTGCGAAGAAGCCCTTTACCTTGCCGGACTGTGCCGCAAAGTATATATGATTGTCCGCCGCAGCGTGCTCCGCGCATCCAAAACCATGCAGGACAGGGTATTCAGCACACCCAACATCGAAATACTGTGGGAATCCCAAACGAAAGAAGTGCTGGGCGACCAAGCCGTTACGGGCGTGATGCTCTCCACAAAAAACGGCGAAAAACAACTTGCTGTTGATGGTTTTTTCCTTGCTATCGGACATCATCCCAACTCCGAAATCTTCAGCCGCTGGTTAGAAACAGACGCCAACGGTTACATCAAAACCATCCCCGGATCGTCAAAAACCAATGTAGAAGGCGTATTTGCCTGCGGCGACGTGCAGGATCCCGTCTACCGTCAGGCGGTTACCGCGGCTGGAAGCGGATGTATGGCTGCCATCGACGCCGAACGCTATTTGTCGGAAAAGAAATAGAAAACACCATGAATAGAATTATACTTATTGGGAATGGATTTGATTGGGCGCACGGGCTGAAAACTTCGTATGGTCATTTTATTGATAATTTTTGGAAAAAACAACTTGATGATGTTAATGATACTACAAAGTGGAAAAAACCGAAAAATCCCAATGATAGATATTATACATTTGAAAATAAATTTTTTTCTATTCGATTAGCAAAAAAATTTATAGAACAAGTAAAAAAGGGAAATAACGATGATATTTTCTTTGAAAAAGTAGATGCACTAAAAAGTTCCATTGAATATTATAATAATAACTTTTTAGAATCTATTGAAAATCAATATAGAAGGCTACAGCATTGGTTCGATATTGAAGAGTTGTATTTCAGGCAATTAAAGAACTGTAAAGATAGATATAAAAACGATAGGGATAGTTACGAAATCTATACCATAAAGCAGTTAAACAAAGATTTCAGGGATATTAAATTAGCATTAGTCGAGTATTTACGATCTGAAATTTCTAAAGTAACGGATGATTTAGGGAAAGATGGATTGCGCGAAAAATTGCTCAGGTTTTTTACTGAAAAAGCAAAAACAAATGACAATAGAGCCGGTAATGGTAAAAAAGATATAACTATAGAAGAAATCATGTTTCTCAGTTGTAATTATATCCAAAACGAAACTATATATATAGAAAACAATCAATTAAAAACAAATGATAAAACGAAAATAATCAAAACAAAGGCTGTTCATATACACGGCATAATTGACGATACTGAAAAATGCGAAGACAATGTGATTTTTGGTTATGGAGACGAAAGTGCATCGGAATCATCCGACATAGAAAATTTGAATAACAATGAGTTTTTAGAGAATGTAAAATCTATAAAATATATCGTATCGCCGGCTTACAAGGATTTGTTAGAATTTATGAAAAAAGCGGATTATGACGTATTTATTTTCGGACATTCGTGTGGAAATTCGGATAGAACATTATTAAAGGAGTTGTTTGAACATAAATGTTGCAAGGCTATACGATATTTTTTCTACACAAAGAAAGATGGCAGCAATGATTTTGACGAAAAGGCTACGAATATTTATCGATCGTTTGGCGAAAAAACAAAATTCAGGGAAAAAATGCTTGAATTTAACGAACTGGACGAATTTTCGAATGAAAAAATAGAACCCAATGAAGGTTTAAGAATCGGTAGAGAGATAGAGCACGATAAAAAGAGTATGGCTACCGAAGATAAAGCATTGGAGGATAAAGTAAATATCAATGTAGACAAAGAAAAAACGAAACAACCCGTGAAAACCGGTAAAAGTATTGACCAGATCATTCATGAGGAAGAATTGATACAGATTGATGGTGGGGAATTTATGATGGGTTCCGATAATAATGATGATGAAAAACCGAGACATAAAGTTACTTTGGATGGTTTTTATATGTGCAAATACCAGGTAACACAAGAGCAATGGCAAAAACTGATGAAAACAAATATAAACCAACAAAGGGATAAGGCGAATCCGGATTGGTCATTATATGGTGAAGGAGATAAATATCCGATGTATTATGTTAATTGGTATGAGGCTATTGAGTTCTGCAATAAGTTGAGCGAAAAATATGGATTAGCGAAATACTATAACATAGATGAAAGAGAGATTACAATAAATCCGGGCGCAAAAGGGTTTCGTTTACCAACAGAGGCTGAATGGGAATACGCAGCACGTGGTGGCATGGCATCTCAAAAATATAAATATAGCGGCAGTGATAACCTTGATGATATTGGGTGGTATTCTAAAAACAGTAAAGGTACTGCGAACGAAGTAGGAAGAATGACTCCTAATACACTTGGTATTTACGATATGTCGGGTAATGTTTGGGAGTGGTGTTTTGATAGATATGGGAGTTATGATAGCCGATCACAAAAGAACCCACAAGGC
>Ga0082212_10002416_pt1 | contig 27209 bp, 13 predicted proteins | sample TergutNt197P3_FD_71548 | JGI IMG/M metagenome (GOLD analysis project Ga0082212, IMG submission 71548) | Neocapritermes taracua P3 segment gut microbial communities from Petit-Saut dam, French Guiana - Nt197 P3 | ecosystem: Host-associated > Arthropoda: Insects > Digestive system > Gut ...
TCAATTCCTATAACGGATTTCACTCCGCGCCGAGCGAGTTGCATTATCTGCACAACAACCGCATAACCGCCCTCGAAACGGCTATTAAAATCCATATCTGCACCGAAACCGGCAGAATTGAAAATGTGAGTATAGGCGACTATTGGTCGCGCTCCGGATTACCCGGCGCGCCGAATGCTTCGGTTGTAGCCGATTACACAAAAACCAACTCTGTCGGATTTGAAATGCACCGCTCCGATTGGGAATATATATCCCATTTAAGCGTGACAAATTATAAAACCGGATTGTGGGTCGGGAGGGAAGCTTACAGAATCGACGGTCAGAATGTTCTTGCCGGATATACCCCAAACGCCCAATTCTACGGGCTTGTACTGCAAAACTGCGGAACAGGATTATATATCGACGGCATAAACGGGTTCGGGCTGCTCATCTCCGATTCAAAGCTCGGAGGAGACAACGCCGTATGGTTTGACACCGAATTCGACACAGTGGTTCAATTCAACGGGGTTGATTTTTACGGGCAACTTGTTTCTGAGTCAAAAGGCGGAATAAGCTCATTTGAAAACTGCGATTTTTCGGGGTATGCCGATGCTCACGCCATACAGGTCAACGGCAATATGAATCTGCTACTCTCCCAAAGCGAATTCGACACCGCCGACAGCCATATACATAACGCAAAAGGTTCAACCGTGAAAGCGGTCAATTCGGGCTATAACGGCGTTTTGAATATATCGGGAAACACCGACAAGGTTTCGCAAATCAAAAACGATGCTTATATCGCCGAGCCGTTACCGTACGGAATTCCAACCGTTCCGGCGATTCTCCCTAAGGCGGGCGGAGACAATGTACTCAAAGCCGAATTGCCCCGCGTGACCGGAATCAATAACGATTCTCCGACTGTAGATGTGTCAGAATTGCTTCAGAATGCCTTAGACGCCATGCGAGACGCCGGCGGCGGAATTGTATATCTGCCGGGGGGCAGGTATTTGGTGAATAGTCCCATTACCGTTCCGTCCGGCGTTGAGCTGAGAGGGACATGGGATGTTCAGCACCACACCGAGGGCGGCGGTGCGGCGATTTTCACAGACTATGGCAAAAGCACCGACGGCGATGGGGAATCTCTGATTCAATTGAAGGAAGGTGCGGGGCTTAGAGGACTCAGCATTGTACAGACCAACATAACAGCTACCTCCAGCTTTGACGACAACGCCCCATTTCTTATTCAAGGGCAGGGCAAGAGGGTTTTCATTGTAAACGTAACCGTCCCGGTCGGCTACCGCGGCATAGACCTTATGACCTACCATACCGACGGTCACTATGTAGATTATTTTAGCGGCGTCTTATTAAAAGCCGGCATTTGGGTCGGCGGCGGTGACACGGACGGGTTTATCCGAAATACACAGTTCAACCCCCATTACGCGCTGAGGTTTCCCGCCGGAAAACAGGGATACCCGACAGTTTCAAACGCCTCAAGTGCTTTGTATAACTACATTCAGAGCAATTGCAGCGCGCTGCTTCTTTCCGATGTTAATAATCAAACAGTTTTTAACAGCTTTATCTTCGGCTCGGTATACGGCGTTCACTTCAAAAAAGATGAACTAACCGAAAAATATCCCGGAAAAATCACCCTTCTCGGATACGGCACGGACGGTTGCACCTATACCATGTATGTGGAAGACGGCGATGCCGATACCCAAATCACCGCCGTCAACTCGCAGTTAGTCAATACAAGTCTCGCGAGTCAATCCGAACGAACATATATCAAAATGGGTGCGAACACGAGCGCGGATATTCATTCCAAAGCCACGCTGATGCTCTGCAACAGTTCTTTTTGGGGAAGCACGACCACAGGCCCTATCGTCAATGCCGGAACGCTTATTTTCCGGCAGGCGAATTTTCACCAAATGAACGGCAATAATCCCGGCTTGAACGTCAACGGCGGGAGCTTGCGTACATTAAACTCATATTTCGCTTATGACAGAGATGTGGGCTACGCCCCCAACCCGCTCTATTTATCTCTGACGGGTACGGGAACGGCAGAGTTCACCAACAATTACTACCGCGCAAACAGCGAAATCGGCGCTTTGCAGTATGAGCGATATTCACCCAACGATGACATTAAAAAGGTTTACGGCTCAGACATTGCCGATTCGGTGACCTGTTTCGAGCTTATCGGAATGCCCAAGGGTACGCATACCTTTTATGATGACACTCCTCTTTTAATTGGGCTTAAAAATACCGGCGATACCGTCCTAAATCAAGTGCAGGTAACCGTCAACGACGACAATTTTGTCCTCAGCGGTACTGTCGACGCGGCTGTGGTAGAGCCGGAGGAAATCATGAATTTCACCGTCGCGCCAAAGCCCGGTTTAAAATTAGGAAGCTACAGTGCCACTGTAAGTCTCGCCATTAACGACATACCCGCAGCGAGCCTTAAGGTATCATATACCCAAACGGTATGTCCCCATTTAACCGTAAAAACCGGCGACTGTACAATATGCGATGACTGTGGCGATGTGATTGACGGATTCAGTCACGATTTTTCGGGGTGGCTGATAAACACAACACATCATTGGAAAATATGCACAAATTGTTTGACGGTGGCTCAATTGTCGGCACACACGGAAGTCAATCAATCGGCAGTCGATTCCGATTGTACGTTAGACCTTGTGTGTTTGTGCGATTTTGTAATGACAAGCGGAGCGGCGGCACATTCCCCTAAATCCACAGACTGTACGTCTTGCAATCATTGTACTGCGACTTTAGGAACACACAGCCCTAAATCCACAGACTGCACGGCTTGCAATCATTGTACCGCGACTTTGGGAACGCACAACCCGAAAGCTACAGACTGTACGGCTTGCAATCATTGTACCGCGACTTTGGGAACGCACAACCCGAAAGCTACAGACTGCACAGCTTGCAATCATTGTACCGCGACTTTGGGAACGCACAACCCGAAAGCTACAGACTGCACGGCTTGCAATCATTGTACTGCGACTTTAGGAACTCACAGCCCTAAATCCACAGACTGCACGGCTTGCAATCATTGTACCGCGATTTTGGGAACACACGCCCCGAAAGCTACCGATTGTACCGAATGTAAAAACTGCACCGCCGCGGAATTGGCAAAAGTCTGCTCCTACGAGGCTCCCTGCGAATTACACGCGGCTGTTTACATCAAAGCGGTTGTCACCGAGGGTAACGGCTATATTGAGCTCCACAATCCCACCAACCGTTCGATTTCCACCAAAGGTCTGTTTCTGACTAACAATGGTGATTCCTTTAAATGGCAAATGCCGACAACCAAAATTTACAAGGCTTCGACCATTCGTATTTATGTTAAAAGCAATCATATCAACACCGCCGTGAAGGGGCTGCAGACGAATTTTGATTTAAGCGTTGGAGAAACTCTGTATTTGACCGACGCGACAGGTGAAATATTATTTGAGGTTGATTTAACAGTATAGAGAATTATCATAGAGTTACGAAGATTGGTAACGTCAAATCCGCAATGAAAGAGTCAAACTCTTGTTGTGTTGGTAAATGATAAAATATTAATTATTGTTTTATTTTGATTGACTTTTTCTTTCACACATAGTATACTGTACTTACGAATACTTTAACACGTTGTATAATCACTCTGTATAAGTAAGGAGGAGTCCGTTATGAAAACTCGAATAATGTCGGCAATTACGGCGTTAATAATGCTACTGCATATTCCCGCCGTCAACGGGGGAATGACTATTGTTTCCGCCGACGAAACAAACGAAACAATCGTCGGTACCGAAAGTGGCGTTAATCCGTGCGCGAGCGGACATGACTGGGGCGATTGGCGCGGGGGGGGCGTACCCACCTGTGAAAACGAGGGAAGCGACTCGCGAACCTGTCGCAGAAATTGCGGGGTCGCGCCCGAAACCCGTTCAATCGCCGCGTTAGGGCATTTGCGGAACGAAGCCGCCTGTAACGAATGTACAAGATGCAGCTCGTCCGCATTAAACAGAAGCTGTACCGAGTCGTACCCCTGTATCAATCACATTGACCACGACGGAAAAGGGCGAATTGTAGACAGGAATCAGCCGCCTTCAATATTTGATTTTATAGAAATACTTAACTATCTTTTAAAAATGAATGACAGCATTATTCTAAAAGATGGTGTGGGGTCTCGCGCATGGTACGCGGCATTGATTACCCCCGACGCGGTAGAGCCGACAATAATGGACGGACTCGAAATTCTTCTGTTTATTGTGGGGTTACAAAGTCATATAGGAGTTAACCCCGTTGTTCAACCGCCCCCGCCGCCAATTACTAAGCCCGATTTTTGGTATGATGATTCGACAAACGGCGACCGCGTCGGATTCTGGAATAAAAGCACAATTACCGTTACGGCGGGAACCGCGGGTACTGTGTCGCCCGATTTTAAACTCGGAGCAAGAGTCGGCGAATCGCTCAACCAATGGAGCAAAGCGTTGAACATTAAGTTTGACATAAGCTCTTCTTCCTCCTCAAATATATCTATATTCGGCGGAAGATTAAGCGCGTTACAGGAATTGCACGGCTCATGGCCGCCTAATGCCGCGGGGTTGTGCGAATGGAATGTCGCGAGAAATCCCGACAGAAGTTTAAAGGTGGTCGATACCTTTACGGTCAAGGGGAGCAAAAAAGAGGTGTTTTCTTACACAATGGCGAACTTATACATCGTGCAAAAATCGGCAGATGATTCATGGTCACAGAATCAAATAAATTTAACAAAAACGGTTGTAACGCACGAATTAGGTCACGGCTTGGGCTTTTTCGGTCACGTTCCGCGCTTATCGGCTAACAGTAACGATGTTATGTGGTGGCAGGAGCAACCCGATTTTACATTAAAAGCGAATGAAAAAAAACACCTTCGACAGGTGTATGATTATTACAGGAGTTAAGCCAAAAGTCCCTAAGGAGACGATTATGAAAAAAACAATAACGGCGTTAATTGCCATACTTTCATTAACCTTGAGCGTCTGCTCTTGTACAACCCCCGCCGCCCCTCCCGCTTTGTTCAGAAGCGTAACCTTTGAGTACCACACATTTGAGGAGGCTTTGACCGATTTTGCAACCGATGTGGTAAAGGTGCATTATATAGCTCAAAAGCCGTTTGGCGAACAACAATCCTTGACGGAATATGAGTTTACCGTTCTCGATAGGGTTTTGGGCAATGCCGCAGACACTATTTTTGTTTATACAGAGGGTGAAGAAAATATAGATGCGACGTTTATCGGTACCGATAAAGACATTTCGTACACACCCGGCGATTTGGAGTTTAATACCGAGTCGACATATTTGATTATTCTGCAGAAAATACTAAGCCCTCTCGCGTCTACACAAGACGACGGGTACACCTTTTTGGACGATATCGTTATAGATTTGGAAAAGCCGTCAAACAGCCGAATGTACAGCGAGGCGTTAGATAATCACTCTGACGACTTTCGTTTTAACGACCACCCCTCTGAAGATGAGATAATCGGGTATATTAAGGAATTGACAAATCAAAAGCAAGAACCGATTTATAATCATTTTCCCGAAAACGAAACAACTGAAAATATACTCAAGGGTTCGCCTTATGTATTATCGGTCGAGGTCGGCGAATTGTTCACTGCCCCGAGAACAGACTGGATGTCTACCGACGTGCATCATGTCACCGTTACAAAAGTATTCAAGGGGGATATTTTATCGGGACACGAATGTTTAATAACCTTCACCGCAAACTCTGTAAAGGTGGGAGAACAATATATTGTCGCCGTTGAGCCTATTGAAGAGGGGTACGACGATTGGTTCCGACTCACCTCTGTCAACAGCCTTTTTGATGTCGAGCTGCAAGGGGAAATTCTGAAGGTTTTATTAGCGAGGTAAGAGAGCTTGTTTAGTATCTTAAAAAATCCCGCTCATTGAGCGGGATTTTTTATTCAGCGGAACACGAGGCTCGAACTCGCTACCTCCACCTTGGCAAGGTGGCGCTCTACCGGATGAGCTAGTTCCGCAAAGTTAATACTATGACATTATACATGATAAAAAATTAGTTGTCAAGTCTTTTTTTTAAATTTGTTAAAAAGTTTTCTTTGAGTTTTTTCTTGAGTTTTCTTTGTGGTAATATTGCACAAAGATATTCAACATTATTTATTTAATATATACAGGCTCTTATGTTGGATATAAGCTCCTCTGTTTCTCGTATAAGGTCGGTGTTTTTGGCTAAAACCCCCTCTAAATCGCCCGCCTTTGCTTTTTTTTCCAATCTTTTTGCCGATTCAAATAAATCAATTGCGGCAATTCCCGCCGCGGCACCCTTTATTGTGTGTACGTCTATTGCGTAATTCGGAAGGTTTGCTCTTGCCGCGTCATAATCGGCAAGGCGCGAAACAAAGCGCAGTTTTTCAAGCTCCGCCGGTATGTTATCGGCAAAAGAGCGTATAAAATCAAGGAACATTTCCTCGTCACCTTCAAAAAGCGCAAGCCCCGCCTCATAGTCGATGCCCGATATTTCAATAGACGGGGTTGTTTTTTTGTCCAACGTGTTATGTGCAGCTTCTTCAGCTTCTGCGGGAGTATTATCGTTACAGTTTATACATTCTGTATTATTAATATCCTCAATATCTTTAATATTCACGATAATCAATTTTCGTATAACCGCATCTAATTTTGTGAGATTAACCGGTTTTGTTAAAAACGCTTGAAACCCGTTTTCGGTAAAAAGCCGCTCGTTACCCGCAACGGCATTTGCCGTCAGCGCAATTACGGGAATCGTTTTTGCATATTCCGAGTCGAGGGCGCGAATATGTCGAACCGCTTCAATGCCGTCCATTCCCGGCATCATGTGGTCCATAAAAATGGCATTAAACCTTATTTGTTCGCTTTTAACGGCGTCAATTGCTTCCCTCCCGCTCGTTACACAGCTTACCTTCATCTTGTATTTACCGAGCATCCACCTTGCGACATCTAAATTGGGTATATAGTTGTCAACTACCAAAATGTTTACGTCGCTTAAGTCCGGGCGAGCGTTTAAAATTATAGAATTATTTAATGTGTTTTCTTTATCTGTGTAATTAAAATTGCACAAGTTTTCTATAGTTTCTTTGTCAATTAACTCATCGTCGACAAATTCTTGAAGAAAGCTTACGCAAAATACCGTTCCATTGCCGTATTCGCTTTCTACGGTTATTTCTCCGTTCATAAGCTCGGTAAGTCCTTTTGCTATAGACAAACCCAAGCCGGTTCCCTCTATTAAACGATTTGCTTTTGTATCAACTTGATTATAATCGTCAAAAAGGTTTTTTAAATCATTTTTGCGAATACCTATCCCCGTATCGCTTACCGAAAAGCTCAGACGGACGGCGTTTTTGTTCAGCGAATTTAGGGGCAATATGTCGACCTTTTCGCGCACTCCGCTCACGCTTAGCGTAACCGTTCCTTCTCTTGTATACTTAAAAGCATTACTCAGAAGATTATTAAGAACTTGTTTCACGCGCAAATCGTCGCCGTATAATCTTTTAAATATATCCCCGTTTGTGTTAAGCTTAAATGCGACCGGTTTATTTTCAATTCGAAATATATTAAGCGTAATTATATCGTTTAAAAGCTTTGTCGTTTCATATTGCGTCGGAACGAGCGACAGCTTTCCGGACTCAATTTTTGATATATCTAAAATATCATTAATCAGACCGAGAAGTATATCGCCCGCGGTGTGGATTTTTTTCAAATAGTCCCTTAAAGCATTATGGCTCAACGAGGGCGCGTCCTCTAAAAGAAACTCGGTCAACCCTATTATAACGTGCATTGGCGTTCTTATTTCGTGGCTCATATTTGCTAAAAAAGCCGATTTCGCATTGTTTGCGGTTTGCGCGGCTTTTACCGCGTCCTCCAACTCTCTTTGCAGGCGAATCAGCTCGATTTGGTTTTTCACCCTAAGCCTTACCGTCTCCGCATGAAAAGGCTTACTTATGTAATCTGCGGCACCGGAAGCGAGCCCCTTTTCCTCCGCCGTTTTATCATCGAGCGCGGTAACGAAAATAACGGGAATGTGTTTCGTTTCATTATTCCCTTTTAACTCGCCAATAACTGCATATCCGTCCATATCCGGCATCAATATATCGAGCAGAATAACGTCGGGTAGGCTTTCGGCGGCACATTCAATTCCCGTTTTTCCGTCGGTCGCCGCAAAAAAAATGTATTCATCGCCAATAATTTGGCGAAGTGTTTTTATATTTGTCGGGTGGTCATCAATAATAAGTATACTGTTATTCTTTCTCATAAAACCTTCTCAGAGCCTGTATAGTATTTTAAAAGCCTTCTCATTGTATCATATTTAATTTTCAATTACAAGTATTTTCCAAACATTGTTATTGTAAAAATAAACGTAAAAATATTTTTATAAATTTTTACAAATTTGTTGCATTATATTTATCTTTGTGTTATACTCTAAATAATATACATTTTTCGCTGATTAAGCTTATTAACTAAATACCGTAGGAGGAATCAAGAAATGAAAACAAAACGAAGGCTAATCTCGCTATTACTGACCTGTGCAATGATTTTATCGGTCATACCCGTATCGGTGAGCGGACAAACCGTCTCGCTTTTCGGCAACAAAGGGAATGCGAAAACGGGTGAAATCTTGTACAATACCGCCGATGTCGACGAATACAGCATATTTGACGGCATCGAAATACTTAGTAATCTTATCAAAATAATAGACATGAGCGCGTGGGAAAAGGACGTGTTCAACTTGACCGGAAAGCCGTCGGGTACCGACCCCGCAATTTTCGATTTTGTTGAAATATTAACAAACCTTATCGGCGCGACGTTCCATAAGCGCATTTTCCCCGATTATCCGCCGACCGCGCCCGGAACGGACACCACGGCAAAAGCGGGCGGAGCGTGGACGTCGCTCGGCAACGGGCGTTATAAGCCGCCGTCCGACTGGGACCCCAATTCGTATTATGTGTGGTCGCCCGAAAAGGCACAGCTCGACTGGGTCGTTTACCCCGGCGGGGAAATGGGCCCTAAAGAAGCGGTAGAGACGACCGCGCAAATCACCACTACTACAATTAAACCACCCCCTATTACTACAGTCAGTGTGACAACCGTTTCGGACAGCGAAACTGCCGCTTCGGACAGTGAAACTGCCGCTTCGGACAGTGAAACTGCCGCTTCGGACAGCGATACTCCCGCTACGGAAAGCGATACTCCCGCATCGGACAGCGAAACTGCCGCATCGGACAGCGAAACTGCCGCATCGGACAGCGAAACTGCCGCATCGGACAGCGAAACTGCCGCATCGGACAGTGCGACTACCGTTTCAGACAGCGATACTGCCGTTTCGGACAGTGATACTGCCGTTTCGGACAGCGATACTCCCGCTACGGAAAGCGATACTCCCGCTACGGAAAGCGAGACAGTGCCGAGTACCGCCACAACCGCCGAGGATACGACAACAATCGCCACGACTACCACCGCCGAACCCTGTCGCGGCGGCAACACCAACGGAACCTGCTTATTTGTGCCGTGGTGCGAGCAATGTCCGAATTGTGACGTTTACGCCTGTGACCATGCGCCTTTACGAAATTGCTTGAGCGGCAACACGCTTTGCAAAAAATTAAGCTGTGAACCCGCTTGTGTAAAGGAATGTAACGCCAGCCCGGTCAATCCGGAGTGCAGCAGATATCAGTGTCAACCGACCTGCAGCAAAAAGTGCAACGAGGAAGACTGCGTAAGACCGTGGTCTTGTCAGGACGACTGTGAATGTACCTGTGAGGATTGCGGAATAAAGCCGACGCACAGATTCTGCGTGGGCGTCTGTGACCAACGTATTTGCCAATTAGAAATGCTCGACCACCCGCTCCAAAAGCACAGCGGTGCCGATTGCGCGTGGTTAAAGCGCGAGTGTCAGCCCGAGTGCGCGCGCGTATGTCCTCGCGCCGAGGAAAACAAATGTGACAAACGCGAATGTCAGGGCGGCGAATGTGAAAAACGTGTTTGCCCCGGTGAAAACCCCGGTTGCATATTGTATGTTTGCCAAGAGGCTTGCGACCATATAAAGCCCGAGCCGACGACGCCCCCCGTAACAACCGAAACCACCCCCGACACAACAACCGCGCCGGACACAACGACAACACCTCTCGTCCCCGATTCAGAGACAGATTTTGACACGTCCGATACCGATATTTCCGAAACCTCGGAAATTAGCGATACCGTTGATACAACCGTGACGCCCGAGGTGTCGGAGACGACCGAAACCTATACTACGATTACAGATGACGACCCCAATCCTACTACGGAATCCACACCTCCTACTACTGTGGAAACGAGCGATAGTGTTACGACGACAGATACAGAGCCGACAACAACTACGCCGCCGGTCACCACAACCACCGTCGTTACAACCACTATAAATGTTACACCCGATGGCGATACAAGAGAACTCTACAACATGAAAACCGACCCGAGATTTGCCGATTTAATATTAACAAGCAGTTCGGGTCACCCATCCTTTATAAGAGGCGGGGTGACCGGTGACTCGGCTACCGTTGATGAAGCGAATAAAACGGTTACAATAAAGGGAAGAAGCGGTTCGGGTCAAGGGTTAAGATTCAAATTAGCATCTCTCTCTACAAAACCCAACCATAAATACACAATTGAATTTTCGGGAAAATTCTCAAATGCCGACGAACCCGAGGCGGGCGTCGTACCGAGAATACGCTTTGAAGCTAACGGAAGTTCAGACGCCGCTAATCAAAGAACGGTGAGCGTACCCGCTCCCGCGCCTACCGGTGCTGACGGCGTATTCACCAAAGCATCCGCTACCGTTACCGCAGAACAAATTGCGGCTGATATCGCGTATTGTAATCCCACTGTTACGCCGACATACAGCTTAGGAAATACGGGCGGAAATCATGATATAACCTACACAGATGTTAAAGTCTTTGAAATTTGTCCCCTCGGATGTGATTTAATCTCATGCGTAGGCGGCGCGAAAGATGTCGAATTGTATAATTTACAAAAGGACGTCGATTTGTTCAAAATTGACACCGCGGCAAACGGCTCAAGCTCAAATCCAAACCCCGGCGACAAAAATAAATGGTTACAATCGGGGAACGACGGAACGAGTTCGAGCGGAAGCTCAAGCTCCGCAAAATCTTTCGTAGACATGGGTTGGAAAACGGCGGGCGTAAACTCTTTCAGGTTTATAGGAACGAGCTCCGCTCATACCGTCGATATTAAATTATCTGCTTTTACCACGAGACCAAACCATATGTACACCTTTGAATATACCGGAACGATTATAAGCGGAAGCGGTGGTACGTTAACCCTCTCTGCCGCTCCTGCATCGAGTGCCGGTACGCAATTGAAAACCTTTTCCGTAACCGCCGACGCGCCGTTTACGGTATCGCATGAGGTGTCCGAATCGACGCTCGCAACACAAAAAGCGGGCGGTGCAACATTAATACGTCTCAAAGGCTTCTCCGGGCGTACCGTAAACTTTACCGGCATTAAGGTTATTGCACAATGTCCTCCGTCATGCACGAGCTGCGAGGCAATGCCGAATATTGAGCCAATAAAATCAACAATTAAGAGTTCTATCCCGGCGAGCTTAAGCGCGGCTTCAAAAATTGACGAAATAAAAGCCGGCTGGAACTTAGGTAACACCTTCGACTACAGAAGTGAATCGAGATTTGACGAAAGCGGCGCGGGCTACGGTCTTGACGAAAGCTACTACTCGGTTACCTATCTCGAAACATCATGGATTAGCTACAGCGAATTTGCAACACCCCGTTCGCTTTTCAAAGAGCTTAAGAAACAAGGGTTTAACGCGGTAAGAATACCCGTAACCTGGCACAAGGTTGCCGACCCTAAAAATAACTGGGCAATTCGTAAGGATTTCATGGCGAGGGTCAAGGAGGTTGTAAGCTGGGCAATGTCGGAAGATATGATTGTTATTCTTAATACACATCATGAAAATGAGGTCGTTAAGATGGACGGTAGCTCGGCAAGCACAAAATTTGTCGGCGATATTTGGACGCAGATTGCTAATGAGTTTAAAGAATTTAACGAAAACTTGATTTTTGAAGGACTTAACGAGCCGAGAAATGTCGGCAGCGGGGCGGAATGGGACGGAGGAACATCTTCCGAACGCAGTAACTTAAACTCCCTCAATCAACATTTTGTTACTACGGTACGCGCAACCGGCGGAAATAACACCAACAGAATACTTGCGGTTCCTACCTACGGCGCGGGTTCAAACGGTAACTCGTTGAGCGGCTTTAATAAACCCTCTGACCCCGGTCAGTCAGTCAATAAAATCGCTATGTCGGTTCACATTTATGCACCGTTTCTGTGGGCGCACGAGGGACAGGGAACAAACTACCCCGGCTCAAGCGAAATAACTACCGCGCTTAATTCAATAAGCACTCGCGCTAAAGCCTTAGGCGTTCCGGTCTTGTTGGGTGAATTTGGTTCGGTACGCTCCCAAAATGACAACGGAAGCGTTAGCGGAACAAGAGATTCGGGAAGAATACAACACGCTAAGGATTATATGGCGGCGGTAAAGAGTCATCGCGTTTCGTCGAACGGCCCGGGTATGGCGGCAATTTGGTGGGATGCGGGGAGGCCCCCGGGACACGCGAGCGGCGACGGCTTCTCTATCATCGACAGAACGTATCCCCATAAAATACGTTTTCCGGATATTGTAACCGAGCTTACAAAATAGAGGAAACATCTAAGAACATCTAATGCGCTAAAAACGGAGGTTGATTTTGAAAAAGAAAGACAGAGAAAAATTAATGCTTGTATATAAAATTTTAGCGGTTATTTTAGCAATTTCAATGATAATCGGGATTATATTCGGCTCGGGTGAATTACTCGGTATAATTTAAAGAGGTTGCCTTCAATAACAAAAATCGCCATCAAGTTTAGAAACTTGATGGCGATTTTCAATTTGAGACTATACACGCCTAATACTCTCCTAATACACGCCTAATACGCGCCAAAATGTTGCACATAATATCTCATTCCGTCATAATCGACTATGCCTACTCCGAGGTAATAGTAGTTTCCGTTCAATATATTGTCGCGATGCCCCTGCGACGCCATCCACCCCGCCATAACCTGCGTCGGTGTGTACCAATCGGCACCGGTTTGAGGATGTCCGCCTTTAGCCATATTTTCCCCAATAAAACTGTACGCTATTCCCGCTTCGTTTATTACGGTAAACCACGCGCTTCCGTCCGGTCTGCTGTGGTCGGTATAAAAACCGCTTATAATTTCCTGCGCTCTTATTCGTGCGGTGTATGCAAAGTTTTCGTCCCAAGCCAACGCGTGAAGACCGTAAGCCGCTCTTTCGGCATTGACTAAATCGAGAACCTCATAAGCGAGATTTCCGCCATATGATACCGGCTCGGGCGGAGGTGGCGGCGGCGTTTCGGGGATATCGGTGATGTAATGTGACGTTTCAGTATATGTGGTTTCAAAGGTTGTCGCTTCGGTTACGGTCTCATTTGTTTCCGTCGTCGCAATTGTTGCGATTGTCGCAATTGTCGCAGTTGTCACGGTTGTCGTTTGTTCCGTAGCGGAGGTCACACCGCTTGATTCATTGGGGGGGATTTCGATATTAGTGTTTACCGAACCGTTTTCACAGGCTGTCGCGCTTATAATTAATACAAGCGTAATTAATAATATTTTTTTCATTTTATAAGCATACCACTATTTCAAAAATAAATCAAGCTATATATATTGCATTTTTGAGAAATATATGTTAATATATATTGTATAAGGGATTGTGATTAAATAAAGGGAACACCTAAAAATATGGAGATATGTAAATGACTGCTTCTGAATTTCTTAATCAAATAAAAAAGGAACAGCTTACCGGAAGAGAGTTTTTGGCTCTTATAGGTCATACCGATATAAGCAACGAAAATTATATTGAAATCAAAGATAACCCATCTATGACCTATTCTCGACTTGTTGAGGTTTTTGAAAATTCGCCTATAACCGCCGAGGATTATAAAGAATTATTAAAAACCGCACAGCGCAGAAAAGAAAAACAGCTTCAAATAAAAAAACGAGAAAATCTCGAAAACCGACTTACACAGATTTTGTCCGACCGTTCGCCCGCTTTAAATGCGGATACAGAGGCTGACGAACGCTTTGAATACGCAACCGATGAGATTAATCTCGGCTCTCTTGATACAGATGATGATGTTTCGGTATATCATGTTACAACGGCGGAGGAATTGTGGGCAGATTTAGATTCAACCGTGTCCGACAATGCTCATTCGGAAAATAACGCAACAAATGATGATGACGACGACGATTCAGATGAATACGGCGGCACAAAAGATTTTGACAAGGATGCGCGCCGCGAAAACCTCCCTAAAATTATTATTTGCTTATCCTTTGCCGCGATATTATTTGTCGCGAGCTTTTTCATACGTTATATGAATACCGGAAGCTTTGGCGTATCGGGGTTCGCCCACAAAACGCCCCAAAGCTATGAAGCTATATTCGAGCTTCAATCGGGAAAGCCCGCCCGCGAAAGCTTGTCCGAACCGCAAATTATATGGCGCGCCTCAAATTTTACCGCGCCGTTGAACCCCCTTTCGACAATTGCGGCGAGTAATCGCTACTTGTTTAAAATAACGGGACAGGTTTTATACGCCGTCGAGTTTGATTCGGGCATTATGAGCGACGCCCCGTCGTTTGAGCCGGGGATTGATATTATAGGAATGTTTGAACAAAACAACAGCTTATATGTAATTTGTGAGGATTTGCATACCTATTCGAAATCGCTCGACGATAGCGGCGACGAAACACAGTTTCCTCAATCGTTGACAATAATTTATGAATTTGACGCCCTCGATTTTACGGGAGAGGCTAATGCCGAATACAGCGTTTACGGAATTTTTAAAGATGCAATCCCGCACGATGGCGGCTTTTTCATTATAACAGATTATACACCGAATGACGACCCGAATAATCACGTACCCGTTGAAATTCAGAATATTGAGTTTATAAAAGATGCGGTATATTCTAACATGACGTTGATTTCCTCTGTAACGCGCAACGGGTTTGAGCTTTATGCGGTTTCGGGAAATTCCGCAGATTGCGTTTATTTTAGCGGCAAATCGCTCTTTTTAAGCTTTTATTCACAAAAAAAGGACGAGTCGCGCATAATCCGCTACAACGTATACGGAAGCGTTTTAAACAATCCTTCATGGGGGAGCGTTACCGGAATGGTGAGTCGCGGGTTCATCAACGAGGACATTGAAACGGGAATAATACGCATTGTCTCCGATTACGGGGATTCCGCCGCTTTACAAATTCTCGGAGGTAATATGTCAACACAGAGCCGCTCGGGGAGCATAAACGCCGCGGGCGGTGTAAAGGGCGCGGCGTTTGACGACAAAACCGCTTATATAATTGCTAATCAGCCGACAGAAGTTTTTGCCGTCGACACCTCCGGCAATAAACCGACATTTCTTAATCAAACCGATGCGTTAATTTCCGATAATGAGTTTTACGAATGGAGCGATAATCGCTTTTTTTCTGTTAATGTTGATTATAATGAAGAGGGCGACCGAAGCGGAATTACCGTTAATATGTATTTTAACCCCCCTAATTCAAATTCATCGCCTAAATTGGAAAAAAGCGAGCGGCTTTCGCTTAACGACGCAGTTTGGCACGATTATACAAACACCTCTGCCGAATTGTTCAGAGAGGCGGTTGCCGCTAATCGTGAATCGGGTATTATAATCATTCCCGTAGTTTACGTAAACAATGTTACCCGTGTTGAAAGCTTTTTTGTTTTAAATTATATTGAACCTTTAGTTAACTCCGACGATAATTCGGAGAAAAGCGACGTTGGATTTATTGAGGTCGGAAAAATAACGGAAATCGGCTTTAATACGCGCTCTCATGCCGCCGTCATACGCGGAGGATATATCTACACGTTTTGGGACGAGGTTGTGCGGTCTGCGGCAACAGACTTAACAATGATTGCCACGCACGAATTTGGTTAGGCTAAACAAGAGATTCGCCTATATATTATACGCTTCCCGATTCGTACGTCCAACCGTGTCCGTGAACATCGGACACCGTGTCTGTAATCATAAACGCACCTTTATCATGTTTGTTTACTATTAATACCAAATGTCGATAATCCTTTGAATTAAGGGCAATCATTAACATTTGAATTTCGTTTTGTCCGTACGCGCCTATTGCGGGAATAATTGTAACCCCTCTTCCTATTTTGTGTAAAACGTCATATGTTATAGCGTCAATCATATCGCTCATTATATAAACGAGCTTTTTCTTGTTTAACCCCGACTCAATATAATTCATAGTAGCCGAGGTTATGAATATAGAGGTAATGGCAAAGAAAAACGAATCGGTATTGAACACAAGAAGGGATAGTAAAACGACAATTCCGTCCGTTATAAAAAGACCTAATGAGGTTTCGGTTTTAAAGTATTTTTTTAGGATTAACGGCGGAATTGACGTACCGCCGCTTGACGCATTATTGTTGTACAATACCATATTCGCTATTCCGAATATAACGCTTCCGACAATCATAGACAGCATTGTGTCTTGTACTATGGCGACGTTCGGGATAATACCTATAAAAATCGGCAGAAGAATTGCTCCTATAACGGTGTTAAAAAATACCTCTCTCCCGAGAAAAATTATACAGAGTATGAGAATGACCGCATTTCCAAGCATTATTACGGTTGAGATTTCAAAACCGAAAAGGCTTTCAAAAATAATCGCTAATCCCGTCACACCGCCCGCCGCAATACTGTGCGGCGCAAAAAACATATTCACCCCCGCCGCCATTAATGCAATCGAGAGGGTAATGTATAATAATTTTTTGAACCATTTTTGTACTCTTTTCATAAACCTCATAACCTCATAAAACTATTATATCTCTTTTTTTGATTGACTTTACTGTAAAATTGTGGTATGATAAAGAATCAGAAGGTAAAACAAGAGATAAGCCTAAGGAATTGCTATATTAGGAGGATTTAAGTTGAATAAAAGCTGGCAGGGGTGGCTCTGCCGCCCCGAAGCTGGATAGGCTTTTATTCGCAGAGGTTTTGTGCCTCGGAAAGGAATGGTATTATATGAAACTCTCATATTTATTGAAAAATACCGATTTATCGCAAGCTGTAGCGGATTGTGAGCTTAAATCGGTATTTTTTGATAACGCAAAACGAATTTTAACGCTTTACATAAAAGCCGAGGAGACTCTCGATTTTTCGCTTTTGACATCAGCCGAAAATATGATTAAAGATGAACTCGAAGTGTCAGATGTCCGGATTATGCCCGAATATCCCGCGCCAAAAGACACATTGGCTGATGATAATGTCACCGTAATCTATCAGCCGCCCCCGTCCGCGTCCGTCGCAAATGACGTCGTTTCGCACGACGGTAAGGTTTTATTGGGGAAAAAAATAACATCGCCCCCCATACCTATGGAAAATCTCTCGGGAAACGCCGAGGTCGTTGTTTCGGGAACAATATTTGAAAAGGACAGTCGAACTCTGAAAAACGGGAATATAGTTACTGTTATAAGCTTTACCGATAAGACTTCATCGGTTATACTTAAGTTTTTCACCCGCTCAAAAGCGAAGAAGGAAGCCGAAAAAATCCTTTCAATCGGAATGACAATATTAGTTCAAGGGAATTATAAATATGATGAGTTCGAAAAAGCCAGTATACTTGAACCTATTTCGATTATGCAAATTAACCCCGTTGAAAGGGTCGACGATTATGAAGGAGATAAGCGTATCGAGCTTCATGTTCATACGAAAATGTCCGATATGGACGCAACAAATACCGCCGCCGAATATATCAACTTAGCCTATAAATGGGGACATAAGGCGGTCGCAATTACCGACCACGGTAATGTTCAAGCTTATCCCGAGGTTATGAAAACATATGAAAAAATTTTAGAGAAAGACCCCGATACCGATTTTAAAGTCATTTACGGTATCGAAGCCTATTTTGTAAACGACGGGAAACCGCTTATTTCGGAGGGGGGGAGATTTCCGCTTTTTGAGGGGGGGGAGTTTATTGTTTTTGATTTGGAGACGACGGGATTAACTCCGGGGGATTGTCGAATTACGGAAATCGGCGCGATAAAGCTTCGCAATATGGAAATAGTTGAAGAATTTTCTACATTTATAAATCCCGAGATTCCTATTCCCGACGAAACAATAAATCTTAACGGTATTACCGACGATATGGTGAAGGACGCGCCATATGAAAAAGAAGCGTTACAAATGTTTTTAAACTTTTGCGAAAAGAGCGACGCGGCGTTAATCGCGCATAACGCGCCCTTTGATACGGGGTTTCTTCGCGCGGGCTTTAAACGGTGCGGGTTAGAATATGGTTTTTCGGCAATTGATACATTGACGTTAAGTCGCGCCGCCTGTCCCAATGTGAAGAAACACGGGTTGGGCTTTATGGTTGAGCATTATAAATTGGGCGAGTTTAATCATCACCGCGCATTAGATGACGCAAAGATGACCGCGTTATTGTTTAAAAGGATTATTTCCGATACGGCAAAGCTTGTGCCTTTAGAAAAGGTTGCCGATTTAAACGGCGCGTTCGGCTCTGTCGATGTCAAAAAAGAAAAGTATTATCACATGATTATATTTGTCAAAAATATGGTCGGGCTTAAAAACTTATACAAATTAATCTCTTACTCCAACCTGCATTATTTTTACTCAAAACCGCGTATTCCGCTTTCGGAGCTTTCCAAACACAGAGACGGGCTTATTATAGGCTCGGCTTGTGAACAAGGGGAATTGTTTCAAGCGGTTATGTCCGGGAAATCAAACGCCGACTTAGACGAAATTGCCGAGCTTTACGATTTTTTAGAGATTCAGCCGACCGGAAATAACCTTTTTTTGTTGCGAAAAGGAAAGGTGGATACCGAATTAAAGCTTCAAATGTATAATAAAAAAATATACGACCTCGCAAAGAGATTGGGAAAACCGATTGTGGCTACCGGCGACGTTCATTTTATGAACGCCGATGACTCGATTTTTCGCGAAATTTTACAAACGGGACAAGGGTATGACGACGCCAACTCTCAAGCACCTTTGTTTTTCAGAACTACAAAAGAAATGCTCGAGGAATTTGAATACCTCGGGAGCGAAGGCGCGCATGAGGTGGTTATTGACAACCCGCGGGTAATAGCCGACATGATTTGTCATAAGGAAATACGCCCTATTCCCGCTAAAGAATGTCGCCCGTTTATCGAAGGGGCGGAGGAGGAGTTGAAAACCCTTTGTCAGAATCGCGCAAATGAGCTTTATTTACAGGAAAACGGCGAATTGCCCGATATAGTTTTCAAACAAATGGATAAAGAGCTTAACGCTATTATAAGCAATAGCTTTTCGGTGCTTTATATAATCGCCCATAAGCTGGTTAAAAAATCTAATGACGACGGTTATTTAGTCGGTTCGAGAGGCTCGGTCGGTTCGTCGTTTGCGGCATATCTTTCGGGAATTTCGGAAGTAAACCCGCTCCCGCCGCACTATCGCTGTCCCGAGTGTCGCTATACCGAGTTTTCGGAAAATGCGGATATAGGCTCGGGGTTTGACCTCCCCGAAAAGGACTGTCCCAAATGCGGAGTAAGTCTTTTCCGCGACGGACACGACATTCCGTTCGAGACATTTATGGGGTTTAAGGGCGACAAAACGCCCGATATAGACTTGAATTTCAGTGGGGAGTATCAGGCGCAGGCGCATAGATACACCGAAGAATTGTTCGGGAAAGACCACGTTTTTAAAGCGGGAACAATTGCCGCCGTTAAAGATAAAACGGCATACGGCTTTGTGAAAAAATTTGCCGAAAAGAAAAAAGGGTTAAAGCTCAATAAAGCCGAAATAAACCGCCTTGTGGCGGGGTGCAGCGGGATTAAACGCACCACCGGACAACACGCAGGGGGAATGCTTATCGTTCCGCAACAATACGAGGTATATGATTTTACACCGATACAACACCCGGCAGAAAAAGACGATAAGGACATTATAACGACACACTTTTCTTATAAAGCCCTGCACGATACCATAACTAAGTTAGATATACTCGGACACGATGTACCAACGATGTACAAATACTTAGAGGATATGACAAACATAAAAATTTCCGACGTTCCTACCACAGACAAAAAGGTTATGGAGTTGTTTACCTCTCCCGCGCCGCTCAATCTGTCGGAACCCGACCCAATGTTCCCTACGGGGACATACGGGCTTCCGGAAATGGGTACGCCGTTTGTTGTACAAATGCTTAAGGACGCGGAGCCTAAAAGCTTTTCGGATTTGCTTCAAATATCGGGGCTTTCACACGGAACCGATGTATGGCTCGGAAACGCAAAGGAGTTAATAGACAATAAAACCTGTACAATCTCCGACGTTATCGGTACCCGCGATAACATTATGATTTATTTGATTAATAAAGGAATAGACAGCTCGCTTGCGTTTAAAATTACGGAAATTACACGTGGCGGCGGCGCGACAGAATATTTTGATGATGAGATTTATAAGGCGTTTGAGGAGCATAACGTCCCCGATTGGTATGTTGAGTCGTGTAAAAAAATCAAATATATGTTCCCGAAGGCGCACGCCGCGGCTTATGTAACGGGGGCGGTAAAATTAGGGTGGTTCAAAATATATTATCCGAAAGAGTTCTATGCCGCCGCGCTTATGCGACATACCGAGAATATAGAAACATCTGTCGTAATTAAGGGGAAGAACGCCGTTAAAAATAGACTTACAGAAATAAAGGAGTCTTCCGAAAAATCACCTAAAGAGGCGGCGGTATATGAGGCGTTACAGATGGTGTATGAAATGCAGCTTCGCGGCTATAACCTCCTCCCCGCGTTTTACCAAAATGCACACCCTACCCGATATATAATAGACGGTGATTCGCTCCGTTTACCATATTCTGCGATTGAAGGGTGCGGAGCAAACGCGGCGAATAAGCTTTACGACGTTATAAAGAGCGGCGATTATAATTGTATCGACAGTATTCAATCAAAATCGGGATTAAATAAAACGGTACTCGAAAAGCTTACGAACGTGGGATTTTTCGGCGATTTACCACAATCCGCTCAAATTTCTCTGTTTGAATTATAAAGAAATTTTAGCTCTTTTGTTTTACTAATGTAAAGTTTGTTATATTTTTGTTGATTTTTTCAAAAAAACATTTACTTTTTTAAAAATATATGGTATATTAGTATAATGAGATTAGCGGAATGGGTCTGTGCGTCTCGTGAGGAAAACGAAAATCTTGATATTTTTTTGCAGGTTGCTCGCCTTTTACTTAGCTCCCAAAAAGGTTCGGGAACATTTTCGCCTGCTTTTTACGAGATTGACACAGACAACAATGTGACCTTTGTAGAAGCAAAATCCTTCAACGAGTGTGAATTGCCCGAGCGTTTTCGCGCGCCGGAAATAGTAAACAGTGTTTCGGGTATTTCGGGTATTTCGGAAAAGTCAAATGTTTTTTCGCTTGGCTTGTTGTTGCATTTTTTGCTCTACCAAAAGCTTTGCCCCGTGAACAGAGGTAATTTTACCTCGGGAAAGACTTTTTTAAAACCGCGCAAGAAAAATGTCGAAGCTTCTGCTTATATGTCGAACGACTCCGGCCCGCTTTCGTTGTTGATGGAGCGAATGACATTCTATAAACCCGAGTCGCGCCCTACCGTTAATGAGGTTATGTCATATATATACGGGAATTATGTGTGTCGGTTCGGAATTGTACGAGAGAATGTACTTTCTAAGGAACACTATACAGAAATTGTGCGTTGTTTCTCGGAGCGCGATGTTTACAGTTATACACCAGAAAAGGAATATACCGTTGACCTCGTAACGATTGCGCCTTTATCGCGCGAACCGATGTTAATTCCTTTCAGATTGGTAAAGAAACAATATATTCTGCCCGTAGCCTACGGGAGCGACGGTCGTTGGCATTGTGCCGAAAAGAAAGCGGACGCCGTTCAATTTGAAAACCTACCCATTGTTGAAAGAGATGCCGCCGAGCGGGTTCACAGGGCGACCGCCGCGCTACACTTTTGCGACGCGGTTTACGGGGTTGAGGGCCACGCGCTTTTTTGTGAAACTGACGGATATTCCTATGAGATGGGGCTTTATGAACACTTTTACGGAAATAAAAATAAACAGATAAGTATTTTTAAAGAGGGAGAGGTTGTTGTACCCGAAAGACTCGAGGCGCGAATACTCTCAATACTGCGCGAGGGTTCAAAGGCGGTATACGATTTATTTTGCGTCGCCGTATACGGTAAAGAAAACCCGGCGGCTATTAAGACTATTAACAATCTTTTTCCCGAAGCGGTGCGTATTTATCACTTAAATGACGATGATATTCTTAAGGGGGCGTCCCTTTATTTAAACAAAAGCTCGAGTATCAGCGAGAAAAACGCTGTTCATAATTAAAAAAAGAGGAGGGTCACAAATGAAGTATGATGTTTTTATGGGTGTACGCGGACAAGACGGCGGCTATAGCTGGCTCAACAGACCGAGTTATATGCCGAACGATACGCTCGAATCCTGTAACAAAATAATTGCCTTGTGTGAAAACGAGACTTTTGGAGATTTAGACTGGGACGATTGGGGTTCAAACTTCTTTTACCTGCGAACAGACAGATGTTGTTTATTGGCGCGGGCGATTAAAACAAAAAAAGACTTGGTTTCTTTTGAAGGAATATCGGTCAGAGCGGATAACGAAAACTCCCTCTTTTACAATGTACCGAGCTTGATTAACGACCTTTTACCTCCCGCTAAAAGCTTTTATGCGGTTTATGAGGAGGAGGGTGCCGTGAACGATATATTTGAAGCGCACCCGCTTTTGAATCCATTTGACGGGTATAAGGTTCCGGTTGATGTTCACCCCGCCGTCATGAATAATCAAGCTTATCGAAGCCTATTAAAATTCACCGCCTTTATTGATAAACCTACGGGGTTTATGTTCGGTAAAAACGCAAGAGCTCTTTCGGAACAGCTTAATATCGAAAAGCTCGGAATAAGCTATGTGTTTGATTTTGAAAATCCCGATTCACCCGAAGTAAACGAGAATGTATTCAACGAGAATTATACTGCCGTCAATTGTGAATATACCAAACCGACCCCTACCGGAAGAGATAAAGTCTCAATCTGCCTTTTTATTCAGGAAACTAATAATAATCACCATAAATACAGGTGGGTTGTAAGACCGTGGGACACAAGCGTGAAAGACAGTAAGCGCGCAAGATATGTTACAAAGTATTTTGAATTTGACGACAAAATTGAGTTGGCTAAGTTAGAACTCCAAAAAGAAAGTATTTCTAAGTTTTTAATCAATAACGGCTGGGCTAAACAGGCTGTGGGCTTGCGGTTTGAAAGAGATATTTATCAACGCGAAGTCTAACAAGAGCGGAGTCCGGAAGGGCGGGTTTTACCCGTCCGCAGGGACGCAGCTTGACGAATCGGGCTGTGTTAAAAATATTATAAAAAATTGGTAGGAGGACTTTGTATATGTTGATTAATCGTCAAATTTTATATTTTAAACACTCGTCAGACAATTCTGACATAGCGGGAATGTCGTATAAAGCGATTCGTCCTTTTGGAATGGACGACGCCGATTTCAACAGTATCTTGAACTTTTTTAAGAAGATTGTCGATGAAACAAAGGTCGAAGGGCTTAGATATTCCGACGATACCTTAATGAAGTATAATTTGAATCACTTTTGTTTAAACGGCGGAACGCTTTTATTTAAAGTGATTGAAGCGACAAAAATGCCCGGTTCCGGCGTTCCGGAGCTTTACGGCTTTTTTACGCCGCTTTCAGATGTACGGACGATGTGGCTTTCAATCGACAAAATGTGTTATTTGCTTGCGGCGGAAACGCCGGGGAGTGCAAAAGACGGCGCGATTGATTACGACGTTTTGTCGGAATACGATTCAAACACGATTCACGGCGTAAAATCATATTACAGAACATCATTAGAAAATATGATGAAGGATTTATTGTCCTCTCCGTTTCCTATTAATGTAGCTTTAACCGCCTCACCCGACGAGTTTTTCCCTCAAGGCGTTAAGTTTTATTCGAACGGAATGACCTCCGAAAAAACAGACAGCACGCTTAAAGAGGTCGAGATTGAATTTGACAAAAAGAAGATTCGATATTCAATCGGAAAATGTAATCAATCGTTGAAGCACGCACATTTGGTAAGTATTCCCCATGATGACGAGCTGAAGGGCGGCTTTTTAAAGCTTAAGAAAAAAAATGACGGCACATCTAAAGCAATAAGACAATGGAACTATGAATATACGAATAACGGTGAACAACAAAGCGATAACTGTGATTTTATAACCATAGATAAATCCTTTGAATACTCACCGGTCGGCGATACTTTTAATGCCTATATCGGAAATATAGGCGTTAATGCCGAAAAGCTTCCGCGTGTTGAAGGGGCAAGGCTTGTATCAAAGGTTGCGACATTAGAGCCGGAGATTGTTGAAGCTCCGCCGCAAAAGATGCAAAAAACCTCTAATGCCGCGGCGAACCCTGTTGCCGCCGTAACGCCGAAAGCCGACAAATACGGTAAACCCGATAAATTGAATAAGCAAAAAGAAGAGGCGGTTAAAAAGGTTGTTGAATCGTCCGCGATTGAGACAAATGATGAAGAAACAACCGCCGTTGGAGTACAGCAAAAAGCCGCCGTTAAACCGAAACCCGAAAAAACGGTTAAAGCTCCTAAGGCCGAAAAAGTTGAAAAAGCCGCAAAAGCGTCCAAACCCGCCAAACCCTCAAAACCGCCCAAAGCGGGGGTTAAGGTTCACCCTCTTCTTCAACAGGCGCAAGAACGCAGAGACGAAGAGGCGAGAACAGCTCGTGCGGAACGAACCGCGCCGATTCCGCCGCCGCCAAGACCCGAAAGAAGCTTTGGCGAAAATCCTTCTCGTTCTAAGTTCGGACAAAAGGTTCACCCGTTGATTCAACAAGCACAGGATAATTCCGACAACTCAAATGGGGGGAGAACCGATATGCCGCCAAGACCCGAGTCGAGACCGAGCGGCGACCCCGGAAGACCTACGCGCTCTAAATTTGCACCCAAGCCGCATTATTCTTCAAGACAGGAGCAGGAGGATTTAAAGCATCAAGCGGATTTAAAGCATAATGACGAACCGCCTTTGAATGATGATAATAATGTTGTACAAGCGGAGATAAACAATACTCACGAGAATAAAACGGAATCGAGACCCGCTCCGCTCCCGAGATATGCTCCGCCACAGGAAAAATAATTAATAAAATGCCAACAGGAGGACTAACAAATGAACATGACAGTAACGTCAAAAAAGGTACAGGTAGGACAATCCTTTACCGATTACGCAAATAAAAAATTGTCAAAAAAGCTCGACAGATTTTTTGGTGAAAACGCAGAAGCAAAACTAACCGTTTCGTCAATTCGCGATGAAATTGTTGTTGAATTGACGGTAAAGCACCAAAGCTTGATATTCCGCGCAGAGAAACAAGCCGCAGAAAAGAACGAAGCTCTTGACGCTTGCGTCGATAAAATAATCAGACAAATCCGTAAAAATAAAACAAAGGTTGAAAAACGTCTTCACGATTCCGCTTTTGATGATTCATACAGCGAGCTCGAGCCCGAATATGCAGAGGACAGTTATTCTGTAGACAGGACTAAGAGACTTGTGCTTACCCCTATGACCGTCGATGAAGCCATATTACAAATGAATCTTTTAGGGCATAATTTTTATATGTTCAAAAATGGCGATACCGGCGAGGTTAATTTGGTTTATAAACGTAACGGCGGCGGTCGCGCCGTTATTGAGGTATCTAAGGGTTGAATTTTATTAATATCAGGGTGTTTTTTTCAAAAACGGGGAAAGCTAAATATATATCACACCTGGATTTATATCGGGCAATGGGGCGAGCTTTAAAGCGTTCCGAATTGCCCGTTTGGATTACCGAGGGGTTTAACCCGCATATATACATGACGTTTGCATTACCCTTGGCGTTGGGGATTGAATCGCATGAGGAGTCGGTTGATTTACGGTTGACGCAAGAGCTTGATTTTACCGAGGTTACCGAAAGATTAAAAGAAGAAATGCCGCATGGACTTGGTATTAATCGTGTTGCCGCCCCCGTTTTAAAAGCCAACGATATAAATAAAGCGCGATATGAATTTGAAGGCGAAAAAGAGCTTTTGAACGACGTCGAAAGATATTTGTCTCGTTCGGAGATAATTATTACTAAAAAAACAAAGAAGAATACTCAAGTAATTGACGTAAAGCCTCTTTTGGAGCGAAAAGACAAAAGTCTTATTCTGCCCGCGGGAAACACTTTAAACATCAACCCTTGGAATGTTTTCGACAATTTTAGCGACAACGGAAGTATCAGAATAATTCGTACCGCAATATTATGCGACAACGGGAGAGTTTTTGAGTGAAAGACAAAAAGTTTTTAAAAATATTTATCTTAGCTGCGGCAATTTTGCTGACGGTTAAGGTTATGTTTGACTTTAACGCTTTTACGGGTATATTCACCTATATATCGTCTATTATACGCCCGTTTATTTTCGGTTTCATAATCGCTTATTGCATTAATATTCCGGTATCCTGGCTCGAAAAAAAGCTGCGGAAGCTTAAGTGGAATTGGATGGTTAAGGCGTCGCGCCCAATAAGCATTGTGGTTAATTTGGGCGGTCTTATCGGGTTTATCTTCTTAGGACTTTGGAGCCTTATACCAATGATTGTCGATAACGCGAAACAGCTTATTTCGGAAATGCCTGGATATGTTGAAGCGGGAATACGCGAGTTGAAAAGACTTCCTTTTTCTGATGAACTCGGCTTAGACGTGAGACTTGACGAGCTTAATGTCGATGATATTGTCGGATTTTTGCCGAATACCGACGTAATTGATTTGGCTACGAGCGTTTTTTCGGGAGTTTTCACCGTATTTTTGACATTCGTCGCTACTATATATTTCCTATTTGAATATAACAGAGTTCGAGACTTTATAAAGCGGTTTATCAAAGCCCATTCACCTAATAAGCAACGTCATGCTTTAAAATATGTTCGGCTCGTAGATTTCAGCTTTCGGAAATTCATAACCTGTCAGTTTTTGGATTCGCTTATACTCGGCACAATTAC
>Ga0082212_10002417_pt1 | contig 27206 bp, 26 predicted proteins | sample TergutNt197P3_FD_71548 | JGI IMG/M metagenome (GOLD analysis project Ga0082212, IMG submission 71548) | Neocapritermes taracua P3 segment gut microbial communities from Petit-Saut dam, French Guiana - Nt197 P3 | ecosystem: Host-associated > Arthropoda: Insects > Digestive system > Gut ...
ATAATCTCGAATTGGTCTCTAGTTATGTCGCTTGGATATTTATTTCTCATATAATGGTAAACAGCCTTTTTAGCGTTATTATACCATTTATCGACATTTATGGACATATTAAACAGCCTCTAACAACCAACACATCAAGATGCGGGATTGCTTATTTTTTCTTCTCAATCAAAACCGGAATGTCTGCCGCATTTGAATCGATGCGCGGTGTCCGGTTGATCCTTGCATAATAGCCGGCTGCTTGTCCATCAACAGTATATGAGCCGAGGCATACATGAAAACTCGCCCCATTTTCGCCAACCAACGGCATGCTGTCAAATTTTTTCTGGGCTAGATACTTCCCGGGGTTCTTGCGCACATCCTTGATTATTTTTTCGTACTCGTCTTCTGAGCAAGCCTCAGCAATTGATATCCCCTCCCCTACCCTTCCGAAAGCCGGCTTGAATATAAAGCCGTCTTTGTCCTTTGCGTCTTTTACCTCAATGGTTTGCGGAAGCAAACTGCGCCAAGAAGCAAATACTGCGCCATGCTCTTCCAAGGCGTCCCAGACAAGTGGAAAGCGTTTTGTCTGTGCAAAGATTGAGATTGGATGGTTGCATGATGGCGTAATTGTATCGAAATACCCAATCCAACGCTCAGGCTTAATGCCGATGAGCCACTCGAGGGGAGTAAACCTGAATATCCCGTCAACTTTGCCTTGGTATCCGTTTAAAATGCTGGCGGCATTCCTGTTTTGGAATACCAAGTGGTCGGCGGCGCAATATACAGGAATAAAACCTGATTCTTCAAGCTTGTCTCCCAGAAACTGCATTACTTGCCTGTCATCGCTGTATGAAGTGCAATGCGCTAACATAATTCTGCCGCCGGCTTTCACTTTTCTAGTGAATGCCCCGGCAATAACTTTGCTAAAATCAATGAAGCGGTAACATTCACCGCCAAGCGCTTCGCAAGCTAGTTTAGGCATTATTGAAGCTTCAGCAAAACCTCCAGGCACATCGCTGTTCACCTCGCTAACTGCCCAATTGCCTTCGACAGTGGGGTGGAAGTCATATCTCATCAAACGTATATGCAACTCCGGATTGTAGGCGCCAATTGTTTTTAGCGGTTCTAGGATTTTTTTTGGCAGTCTTAACGGCTTTGCTAGCTTTAGGTTTGCGCTTAATATTTCTTCTGCGTGGATTGTCTCTTCATCAAGCTTTAATGTGAGTTCTTCCAACCACCTATGCTCGTCTTCTGATATGACTAAAACATGGTTGGCGATCGTGTTGCAGTCCGAAAACTGGGGATCCCACTTATATCCTTTAAAAATTACATCAAGCCTATAATTATCATATCTGTTTTCTGGTATTCTCACTAACTTCACTGCCAGCTGCCCTCATGATTAAAAAATATACTACTGGTGGGATTATTACAAGAAACATTTGTACTCTATCTGGTTCGATGAACTCCCGTTGTGCCTACTATTTGCATTTGCGCTGTTTATCTTATGCTTTGCCAAGAAAACCACCAAATCTGTCGGCGATTGGATGCATTTGCAAGGCCTCAGTGTTTTCGCTAAGTGTTGACTAGTACATTAAAACATAATACAATTATACCAAAGGAAGTCAAGATGTTGTATTTGACTGTCAAGCAATAACTAAATAAACTTGGCTAAAGAGGATTATCATAATCTGGAAATCCTCTCCTTGCAGCCCAATACAGTATAGGCGAAGTGGACTCGCCTGCCAGAATAAAGATTGCTTAGACCGTTAATCTTCTGTTGCGAAGCCCCCGATCCTAAGCTAAGTATTAGAAGCGGGTTGTCCACCCAATAATCCATATATGGGAGGAGATATATATGCAATACGTAATAATTGGCTTAATTCCTGTTGCTATATCAGTATACATTTTCATAACCTATAACAACTTGGTAACCCTGCGGAACAAGTTTCGAAACCAAAAAAGCCAAATTGATATTGAACTAAAGAGAAGATTCGATTTAATCCCCAATTTGGTCGAAACAGTCAAAGGATATACGCAACATGAAAAAACGGCATTAGAAGATGTCATCAACGCCAGGAACAGTTTTATGTCAGCAGGGGACAACACTACAGATGCATTGCAAGCCGACAATGCGTTGACTGGGGCTTTAACACGGCTGTTTGCCTTGTCAGAAAGCTATCCAGAGCTTAAAGCTAACACAAATTTCTTGGGCTTGCAAAATGAGCTTGCAAATACTGAACAAAAAATTGTCTATTCCCGGCAGTTTTTCAACGACTCGGTCTATAAGCTCAACAACAAGATTGAAATGTTTCCCTCAAACATTGTTGCAGGAATATTCAAGTTTGATAAAGAGGATTTTTTCGAGGTGTCTGAGTTAGAGAAAGATGATATCAAAATCAGTTTTTAAAATTGCCAGGCAAAAAACGGCGCACTCACAGCGCCGTTTTTCTTGTGTCTTCTATGGTTTTGGATTTCCAATGTTTTTCTTGTATTATTGTATTTGCTTTCGGCTTATCGCATAAACTAATTGGCAGATTGGATAATGTTTGGATACAGCACTTAACATGTTGGTTTGAAACTTGGATCCAAAACCCAGAAAGCATATTGGTGCAACACTGCAATTTGAATCTTTGAAGCGAATATAGCCTTGGTCAACGCTTTGGTTGGTAAAAACATTAAAAAATATGCTATAATCAAGATTGCTATTGGAAGATACATCATTAATTTAAACTGACAAGGAATTCTATGGAGAAAAAAAAAGACAGTGGCATAAAAAAACCAGGTCCAATTCTTTACAACATTTGTGCTTGGCTTTCGTATGCCGTTATTCGCATTCTATTCAAATTCAAGAGGCCGAAGCCCATTGAAGGATTGGAGCCTCCTTTTGTTGTATTGGCAAACCACACATGCAATTTTGACTTTATGGTATTAGCTTCTTCAATTTACCCGATTCGGGCGAATTATGTGATTGCATCAAGGTTCTCTAATTCATCGAGGATTGCTGGAGCATTTTTCAAAGTATTGCGCACAATTTCCAAATACCAATTCCAGCCGGATTTAGGCGCAATAAGAAAGATGGTTGAGGTAATTAGAATAGGCGGAGTGCTCGCAATGTATCCCTATGGCCAAAGGCCTTACCACGGCTCAGCTGCAGAAATGCCACCAGGATTGGGAAAGCTGCTCAAGCTTTTAAAATGTGATGTTGTGGCAGTAAAGACTGATGGGGGGAGTTTCACAAATCCCAAGTGGGCCAAATACATTCGCAGAGGGTTGATTGATGTCGATTTTTCCCGGATTCTGACAAAAGAAGAAATTGCTGACATGGACTCTGAATCCATTGAAGAGCTCGTAAAAATGCGTCTTATGTTCAATGACTATGAGTGGAACCGAGAAAAGCAAAGAGAGTTCAGAGGCAAGAAGCTCGCTGAAGGAATTGAAAAAATCTTATATAAATGCCCGAAATGCAAAACAGAGTACTCCATATCCGCGACAGGCGACATAATATCCTGCAGCGAGTGTACTGCGGCTGGAACAATGTTGGCAACTGGTTTTATCAAGTCAGATGATTTCATCTTCGACAATCCCTATGACTGGGTTGAATGGCAGCGGCAGGAGGCAAGGGAAGAAGCCCAGAAAAATGGGGTGGTAATTGCTGGAAAGGGCAGCCTTGAGATAAGGGTAAAAAACGAGATCGACAGGGAGGAGCCGGTCCCTGGCTTGCTAGCATTGACGAAAGACGGTTTGACTTTTGAATCTGCCGGAGGCCATGAGACGAAACATTACTCCCCAACCAAGCTGGGTTTGGTAGCCAACAAGCTCGGAAGGCATTTTGAGATCGGCGACAATTCTGCAGCAAACCGTTTTATTATTGACAACCCTCTATCTGTAATGAAGTGGATTTTAGCGTGTGAAGCTGTTTACGACCTTTTTATGGAAAATAAAGCATCCGCCATTAGAAACTAACGGTTTGTGGTGCTTGGTAATTGGAGCTTTAAATGCTATTTTATTTGTTATGTATTGCCTTGCTCGTGGCAGTTGACCAAGCGGTCAAATTGCTTGCTGTAAAATCATTGTCGAAGGTGGACACAATCCCCCTTCTCAAAAACATTTTCCACCTTACTTATGTGGAAAACACAGGCGCGTCATTTGGCATATTACAAGGAAGAGCTGGTTTGCTAGCTATTGCCAGCATAGTGATTTCCGTATTGTTCATTTACCTACTGTTTGATCAATACCAGAAAGATCCATCAAAAATCGCTTTTTTAGCATCTCTATCCTTGATTATCGCTGGAGGGGTTGGGAATTTGATCGACAGGGCTTTTCGAGGTTTTGTCATAGACTTGTTTGATTTCCGGTTAATCAATTTCGCAGTTTTTAATGTAGCTGACGCAATGATCTCAATGGGCGCGGTTGTCTTTTGCATATGTGTCTTGTTTGACAAAGAGCTGCTAGCATCATTTTAAGGGCTTGCTTGTATTGTATTCAGCTTGATTCCACTACGCTCCCATGCACTTGGCAAGGGGGCGTTTTTTCTTTGCAGCAAACATTTGTGGCTGGAGACGAAAAGAAATAGCACAAGTTGCTTGATTAGACTTCTATTAGCCAAGCAACCTTCATAAATATAAAACGTATTTATGGAGGTAATCATGGTCGATGTATTGAGGGAAAGGGTAATAACAGAAGCCCTGTACATAGCAGAAACAAACCAAACAGTCAGAGAGACAGCCCGAAAGCTTGGAGTGTCGAAATCTACAGTCCATAAGGATATGACCGAAAGGCTTCCAGAAATTGATCCAACTTTGTACAACAAAGTCAGGCTTTGCCTTGATAAAAACAAAGCAGAGCGCCACCTTAGGGGTGGGCAAGCTACACGTTTAAAGTATATGCAATCAAAACAGGCTGAAACTGAAGCCCAAGAGGAAATGGCGTAGGAAAAAGCATGTCTAAATGGCAATTACGATGGTATAATGTTAGTAAATAACGAACAGAAGCAGCTGAATAATTGGCATGCGCATTGATTGTTGATCTTTTATACGTTGATATGGCTATGTGTGCAAGTTAAATTTTATAATGCCATAAACAAGCGCCGCCATTAATGGCGGCGCTTTTCCTTGGAGGCAAAATGAATCCGTCGATAAACGATCTTTTTAAAAATCCCGGCCAGCACGAAAACAATCAAATCACTGTTTTGGGATGGGTTAGGACAACCCGTTTCTCAAACGCCATCGGTTTTATTGAGCTCAATGATGGGACATGCTTTAAAAATCTGCAAATTGTGGCACAACCAGACATTATTGCTGGATTTGAGAATGCGTCAAAGCTTTCGATCAGTTCCGCAATTTCAGTAACAGGAACGTTTATGATGACCCCAGGTTCAAAGCAGCCTTTTGAATTGCAAGCAATTGATATCCAGCTATTGGCAGATTGCGACAGCGACTACCCGCTGCAAAAAAAGAGGCAGTCATTTGAGTTTCTTAGGGAAATTGCCCATCTTAGGCCAAGGACATCCTCTTTCTCATCGATATTCAGGCTAAGGTCCGTCCTCTCCTATGCAACGCATACCTTTTTTATGCAAAAAGGGTTTGTATATGTCCATTCGCCAATTATCACATCCAATGACAGTGAAGGGGCTGGAGATATTTTCAGGGTTACAACTGCTGAGCCAGGGAACAATGATCTGTCCCAGGATTTCTTTGGCAAAGAGGCGTTTTTGACGGTCAGCGGCCAGCTTCAAGCAGAGGCGTTCGCATTGGCTTTCAAAAACACTTATACTTTCGGACCTACTTTCAGGGCAGAGAATTCTAATACTGCAAGGCATGCTGCCGAGTTTTGGATGGTTGAGCCGGAAATAGCTTTTGCAGACTTGGATGACGATATGGCTCTAGCCCAAGAGCTTATTGTCTGGTTGATTAAGGCCGCTCTAAAAGAGTTGCCAGACGAGATGGAGTTTTTCAACTCTTTTATCGACAAAACGCTTCTCGACAGGCTTGAGGCAGTAGCTAATTCCAACTTTGAGAGGATGACATACACAAAAGCCATTGAAGTCTTGCAAAAGTCAGGCGCCAAGTTCGAATATGCCCCCGTTTGGGGCACAGACCTCCAGACTGAGCATGAACGGTTCTTGGCAGAGGAATATATTAAAGGACCTTTGTTTGTCACTGATTACCCCAAGGATATAAAAGCTTTTTATATGCGCGCCAATGAAGACGGCAAAACTGTCGCGGCTATGGATCTGCTTGTGCCTGGGGTAGGTGAAATTATCGGCGGCAGCCAAAGGGAAGAGCGCCTTGACTTGCTCACAGCCCGAATGGATGAAATGGGTATTGATCGCGAGCAACTTGATTGGTATCTCCAGCTGCGCAAATATGGCGGAGTGAAGCATGCAGGATTTGGCCTTGGCTTTGAGCGGGCATTGATGTATATCAGCGGCATGAAAAATATAAGGGACGTGCTTCCTTTCCCGCGGACAGCCAACAACTGTAAATATTAGCGAGCAGTTACCGCTAGCGTACGGCGTTTTTGATTTTAGACCACAGTTATTAAACCAAAAGGAGATAGCGCATTCCTCTTTGCCAACTTGCTAATTGGCAATATATAGCGCTAAAATCTGATGAAAAAATTCGCACTGGCAGCCTTATGCGTTGTTGTTGCCTTTCTTCACCTTTCGCAACCCGTGTTTGCAAGACGGCAAAATCGCTGGGGCAATGATGGATACGGCTCCTACAACCCCTATGAATATGAAAATTTCGATGAGGTCGAGCAGCTGCTTATTGACCCTTACTTCAATCTTTCAAGCGTTGACAGCTATCTATTGTCCAACTGGTACGCCTCCACTGTAGAGGTGCCCGATTCCAAGCTGGCAAGCGAGTTGCGAAACGCTATGGGGATTTCCGGTACGATTACCGTACGCAACATGGTTGAGGATCTGCCTGCTGAGCTTGATTTGTCCAACAAGGGCATTACATCTTTGGCAGGAATGAAATACGCCATTAATCTTGTTAGCTTGACTGTATCGTACAACTCGCTAACTGACATAAACGAGATTGGCAACCTCTACAATCTCAAATACTTGGACTACTCTGGCAACATGGTCACGATGGTGCCCAGTTTTATATTCTCGATGCCCCAGTTGTCCATTGCAAACGGATCAGACAACTCTTCCACAGGCATGTCGACAAGCTCAAGGTCAAATAACTTGGTCGAGCTCAATTTGAGCGGGAACAACTTGGTGAATTTGGCAAATGTTGAACGCGCCAGGTCTTTGAGGATCTTGTCTTTGTCCCACAACAAACTTGAAGTATTGCCAAGCGGCATATCGAGCTTGACAGACCTCCAGTCCCTTGACTTGTCTTTCAACAAGCTGGATAACTCAATGAACTTCTCTGGGCTAGTCAACTTGGAAAACCTGGATCTTGAAGCCAACAGCTTGGAAAGCTTGCCTGTCGGCATGGGTAAACTAGTGCGGCTCCAAGAGCTAAACATTGCCTCCAACCAGGTAAAAGACATCACCGAGTTGGCTTGGCTGATTTCGCTTAGAACTTTGGTCGCAAACTTCAACCAAATTGCTGAGATCCCTAAAGAATTGACAGAGCTGCCTTATTTGAGAGTCTTAGACCTAGGTTTGAACAACATCAACCTTTCAGACAATGAAAACAACATCAAGATACTGCAAGCCCGTTTAGACACATTTATGTACAAGGTCCAAACCCCATCAATAAAGCTTGCCATTTCATTAGACAGGCAAACTTCCTCTCCAAAGCTCGAATGGACAGGAATCGCGCCGCTTACGGTGCCTGGCGAGGGCAGCTACGATGTTGAATTCATCATTGTAGAGCGCAGAAGGGACCACAACGACCCGACATCTGCCACATTCTTTGAGACAATGGCAACTTTGAGCCCAACCGCAACTGAATACATAGACATAACAGGCTCTGAAGGCATCGCTTACACCTACCGGGTAAGCGCAAGCGTCAAAGGCGCTTACATAGATTCTGTAGAAATAGCTGCTATGTCAAGCTCGTTAATATCCACAGACCAAATTAAGAAAAACAATGCTATGTCAAATGTGATCAAAATAGCAGTTGTCCTTCTTATTGCCAGCGCAGGCATCTTTGGTTTCTTATTTGCGAGAAGCAGAGGATTGTTCAGCTTCGCCCCAAGGGCGAAGCGCGAGCCTGTCCCTCTATTGAAAAAGCCTGTTTTTTCAAGGAGCAGGGCTGAGCCTGTTGAAGAGGAATATGATTACGATGATTATGACGGGTATGACGAGTACGAGGAGGAAGAAGATTTGTCCAAGCAGACAAAGGTCTTCAGGAAGCGATAAACAGTTAGAGGTTATGCATAAGCCGAAAAAAATGGACATTTCAATGAGAGAAATGGCAGCATCTCAAATAGCCGTTTCTCTCATCATTGGTTTATAACTATTTGCATGCCTGCTTTTTTTTTATCATCTAACAGTCGTAAAACTCTGGTGTATGACTTCGGAGTACAAAGGGAGATGGTCAACCGGTAAATGGTTGATTCGTCCGGACGAATTGTCTTGAAACACAGCGATTTGCCATTCATCCTCATTAACGACTCTTCCTGGGAAATTAGTGTGAACTATGTCGTACAGTCATGCAAATTTTTCAAGCATATCCATAAGCGGGGAGTTTTTCGACCATGTATCCTGTTGTTTCCGTTATGAACCATGAAATAGGCTTGCCAGGCGGATGTTGTGATGTGGCTGTCCCTTTCATCCTTTTGGCTTGTTGCTACCAGTTTGCTCGAGTCTTCCCGGGCTTGCTAGAATCAGTTTGCACTGCTATGTCTCTTTTAATATCCTGGGCATTTATATCATCCGGATGCGGACAATCAACGTTGATTTGTCCACTGTGGCAAGACCCTCTTTCAAGCACAGGAACGCGCCAATGCCTCGAGGTACGCTCCCAGCATCCAGAACCTTTGAATATGCGCTGGCGAGCTCTGTTCCGGGAGTTGCTGTCTTCTTGATTTCAAATAAGTGCAGCTGGCCATCACTCTTAATGATCATGTCGATTTCCTTGCTGGCTCTATCTCGGTAATTGCGCACCATGTAAATTTGCAGTTAGCCGTGATGGAAATGCTGGCTATCTGCGCTTGACGGACTATCACAAAAATGCATCAATAAAAAGGCTCTCTCCAGTGCCAGTGATGTTATATCGTTTGAGTTGTACGGCAAATGCCCAGATAGCAAACTGCCGCCTTTAGGAAGGATTGCTATTCAAAGCTAAGAAACCATTGCCATGCATTGTTGTCTATACAATATATTGGGGCTAGAAATCACTAGCCAGGGCTTTATGCTAACTGTCAACGCTTAAACACGCCCATTGCAATACGTATTCCATGGTTCGCCACTGCTGGCATTGCTATTTCGTGCTTGATGTGGTCAACCGTTAATATTGCAATCTAGAAGATTTCACAATAAAACCATCAAGCTCCAACTGCGATACAGAAAGCAATGGCTGTCTCCTTCTCATGGGATATTGACAAGAAAAAATCTTGTATTCCCATGCTCTTTGCCACTAGCAAGGCGTTGCCTTCAAGCTCGACGCATGGTTTACCCAGCGGGTCATGGACAATTGATATGCTCGATGTGCCGAATGAGCGATATCCAGTTCCCATAGCTTTTACAACCGCTTCCTTTGCGGCAAATCGCGAAGCCAGCAACTGGGATGATATTTTAAAGCTAATTGACACCAGTTCTTTAGAGGTAAGGATTTTTCTGGCCATTCTTACCTTTTTTTCTTCTGGCAATTGGGAAATACGTTTAATATCAACAATGTCTACGCCAACACCGATTATGCGCATTGCTGGCAAATCTTGCATCAACAACTCCTTTTTATGGAATTAAAAAACCTCGGCATAATGCGCGAGGTTTAAAAAAACTACTCTACATTCTGTTGAGACGCAGCATGGAGTTTCTTAGCGTTTTTTGATTTTCTGCGATTGGCTGTGTTTTTATGGATTATCCCTTTTGCAGCAGCCTTGTCAAATTTTTTGGCGGTTTGCCTCATCGCATCGAAAGCCTTTTGTTCGTCGCCCTCAGCTAAAGCGGCCAGAAAATACTTTTGGTTCGTCTTAAGATTCGTTTTAACGCTCCTGTTTCTCAAACGCCTCTTCTCGCTTGTCAAAACCCTCTTCTTTGCGGACTTTATATTTGCCAACTTTTCCCCCTCCTTTCGATGCTGATTTGTGATCTAATTCACGCACAATAGCTATTTTATCATTATATTTTTACTGTTTCAAGCAAAAATAATAAAAACTAAACTGAGGAAAACACATGCTAATACCTGATTTAATTGCTGACCTTGCAAGCGAGTACCCTGATAGAAAAGACCCTTTCACAACCAAAATAAAAAATGGCATAACAATCGACAGGATCGATATAAGCAAAATTGCAGCTAAGGAGCTTGCAAGGCCTGCTGGAACATATTTCAACCTGGAATTTGACCGTGCAGTTCTCGACCGTGAAAATCTTGAGAGCGCGATGGAAAGCTGTATAGAAGAATTGCGCATTGGCAAGCACTCTTCAGTGATGGTCATTGGATTTGGCAACAAAACCCTTGGAGCCGACAAGTTCGGCTCATATTGCGCAGAGTTGATTGATGTCGGGGAGAAACCGGGAGGCTGTGTATACTCTATTGCGCCAAGTGTTGAAGGCATGACCGGAATTGACAGCGGACTGTACGCGTCCACCTTGGCAAAGCTTGTCAATGCGGACCTAATAATAATGGTTGATGCCATGCTTACAAGGCAACCGGCAAAACTGCTTAATTGCCTGCAAATATCGAATACTTCCTTGCCTTTCGGGGAAGGGGTCGCAAAGAAAAGAAGCTTGATTGGCTCTTTGCCTGAAAACGCAAAAATGATGTCAATAGGTTACGCGACAACCACTCCAATGAATTTGAGCTCCCTAAAATCTGATTCCGCCAAAAACCAACACCTAGATTTTGATACCATTGCCGTGACCCCAGCCGAATGCGACTATTATGTGGGAATGGTTTGTGAAGCGTCCGCTAAAGTTGTAAACGGCTTTTTCAATCGAATGATGATGGAATAGGTGCTTATGATTAAAAACCAAGCTGTATTCGCTTTGTCTCTAACAGTCCTGGTTTTCCTGAACATCCCACTCAGTTTCGCAGGTCTAATTGCGGACAATGGCAAAATGCCTGAATTGTTAAGCGGAGTAATCTTGACAGGTGCAGGAATTTCAAATTTGGCAGAACAAAAGCCAAAAGAGCATATCAATATCAGCTTAGCAACGGTTATTTCCAAGGAGATACCGGCGATAAGATTTTTAATGGACCAGCATGACAGCGTTCTGTATGAAAATTCATTGAACAACTTGCCCATAGCAGATACAAGCCTTGGGTACTCCATAGAAAAGCTGAACTACAATGAGCGTTTTCACCGCGGCTCTCCCCAAGTGCTTATATACCACACCCATACGACTGAAAGCTTCCAGATCGAAGCCGGCCCTGGGAGTTGGAGGTCCAAGAACAAGGACATATCCGTTGTCGCAACTGGAAATATCATCGCCAAAACTCTGTACAATGATTTTGGCATTGAAGTTTTGCATATAACCGAGATCTTCGACTCGCCGGTATACAACGGCTCATATGAGCGCTCCCTGGCTATGCTTGAGAAAGCAATTGAGCAATATCCATCAATCCAGTATGTTTTTGATGTGCACAGGGACGGGGTAGACGAGACACCAGCTAATAAGCAATCATTCACCACAGTGGTTGACGGGCAAAAAGCTGCTAAAGTGTCGATTGTCCTCGGAGTCAAGAGCAAATTTACCCCAGAAAACAAGAAGTTTGCAAAGGCAATTGAAAGCTCGATGAACAAGTTATACCCTGGGCTTTTCAAACGCCATATTGAGAAAGACTACTATTACAACCAGTTCGTAGTGCCCAATTCAATTCTTTTCGAAATGGGATGCAATATCTCTACACCTGAAGAGGCCCGATATAGCGCTGTGCTGGTTGGAAGAAGCGTCGGCACCGTTATTATGGGCAAGGAGCAGCAACAATGACAAATAGCAAAAGCACTTTTGAGACAGCTTGCAGATGGAAAAACGATACTTGCAGCGATTGCAACGCTCTAAACCCATTTTCAACACAGACCTATTGCCAAGCGGCGATTACGCTTTATTATGCAAGCGGGAACATTTTGTGCCCAAAATGCTCTGATGGGTACCTGAAACTATCGAAAGCAAAAAAATATGAATGCGAGAATTGTTCCCATAATATCGGCTATGACATAGTGCTTGACTTGTTATTGAACAGCAACACCCAATAGTGCAGAGGTTTGAAAGCTTGAAAGATGCTAGCCAATGATTTTAGAAACACCACTGGAGTGGTGTTTCTAAAAGAACTCAGGCTTGGTTTTCTGAACCATCATCAGTGATATAGGTTTTTAAGGCAGCAAAACTCGCTTCACTTAAAACATGCTCAATTTTGCATGCATCACCATTGGCGGTCATGTCATCGACACCAAGGCTGACCAGCCAACTGGAGATTATAGTGTGCCTCTCATATATCGATTCGGCTATTTTGCGCCCTTCGTCCGTCAGGGTAATATGCCCATATTTGTTAATATCGATTAAACCATTCCCGCGAAGACCCTTCATTGCGACGCTGACACTAGGCCTACTGAATTCAAGCTCATTCACTATGTCAATTGAGCGAACTTGTTCTTTGTTTTTGCTTAGAATTAGAATTGTTTCCAAATAGTTTTCTGCAGATTCTCCAGTTTTTATAACAATTGCGCATTGAGCGCCCTCTCCTAAAACCATTCAAGGAGGCAGCTGGGATATGCGCTTCCTCCTTTCGATAGACAACTTGTAATGGTAGCAAGCGCAGTGTGGCATGAATTTGCCACTAGCTCTGGTATTAAGACAAAAATACCGACATTTTTTTTCTTGCTAGATTTACGTATTAGGCGCATGCAACAATAAACAGTTGCTTATTGATTAAATCAAGGCTCTATCCCCACATTGCCATGGCGAAAGAAATTTTTGCGCCCATAGTTTCAAAAGATTGCAGCCTTGGTTTTGGCAATCTGCCATCCGCTAGAGTCCAGCCAACAAGCTAATGCAAGTCAACTGCCCCATTTGGCAAAAAAAAATTCAAAAATGCCATATTCTTGGGATGGATCCGAATCAAGGGTTTGAGTTATAGCATTATTCATAAAATGTTGATTATATTTTTGGTTTATAAGTAGTATAACACAGCATTAAACCCAAAATCAACCTGAAATTCGTCAAAATACAGCTTATTCACATTTATATGCCTTAACTCGAGCTATTTTTAGGCTGATAGCCGCCAGCATGTTTTGGTTTTGCCAGCCTCTATTGCTTTATAACAGGTTCTGCGGCATGGCGAGCACACAAGTAATTGAATAGGCCATCCCCTAGCTTTTGAATTCATTCGTTTTGGGCTCAATTGGCATAAGCATCATTGAAAAATTTTAAAAATACTGAAGTTTATTCTAGTCAAAGGCACAGCCAGCCCTTTTGAATGACGCTCGTACAAACATATATTTGCTCTCCAGGCAAACACCGATAAAAACCATTGCTATTCATTGTATTCAAGTGCAGTTAGCGAACATTAAAAACGTTGACATTTCAGGTTAGCATATGCTAACCTGATGCAGTAGAGTTGTATAAGACAAATCTCTTTTAAATTGACCAACTCCATGGAGAAGGATATGACATTAAAGGAATTAGGCATTGGAAAAAGCGGCAGAGTAGTGTCGGTTGGCGGAGAAAAGGCTCTGAGAAGGCGGCTGTTAGAAATGGGCATCACCCCAAGGACAATTGTCACTGTCAGAAAATCAGCCCCAATGGGCGATCCCATTGACATCTACCTTCGCAGCTATGTTTTGGCTTTGCGCCTGGAAGACGCGGCACAGATCGCCGTTGAAGAGGTGGTCACATGATCATTGCTCTTGCTGGCAACCAGAATAGCGGCAAAACCACATTGTTCAACCAACTTACCGGCTCAAACCAACATGTCGGTAATTTCCCAGGCGTGACTGTTGAGCAAAAGATAGGAGCCTTGATAAGTTATAGCGATGTATCAATAGTAGATTTGCCAGGGATCTATTCACTCTCCCCTTACACAAGTGAAGAGATTGTTACAAGGGACTACTTGGTTAAACAACGGCCAGATGCGATCCTAAACATTGTCGATGCCACCAATATTGAACGTAGTTTATATTTGACATTGCAGTTGATTGAGCTGCAGATTCCAATGGTTCTAGCCCTCAACATGATGGATGAAGTGTATGCGAACAATGGGAGTATTGACTCATTTGCCCTATCGAACTCATTGGGCATACCTGCCGTGCCAATATCTGCTGCAAAAAAGCAAGGATTGGATGAGCTTGCCGAAACTGTATTAAATGCCGCAACAAAAAAGACGCCGCCTCAACGCATCGACTTCTGCTCTGGCGCTGTACATAGGGCAATCCATGCCATTTCCCACACAATTGAGGACCATGCTGATTTGTGCGGTTTGCCTGCGAGGTTTGCTGCGACTAAGCTAGTTGAAGGCGACGAGCTAATGCTTGCTGCCCTAGGCTTGTCTGACAATGAGCGCCATATGATTGACCATATTGTCAGCGAGATGGAAACAGAGATGGATACAGACCGGGAGTCCGCAATGGCTGATATGCGTTACCAATTCATCGAAGAAGCATGCAAAATTAGCGTTGTAAAACCACATAAATCAAAAGAATACTTGCTCAGCGCAAAAATAGATTCAGTGCTTACGCATAAAATATTTGCTATTCCAGCTTTTTTAGCGATTATGGTTGTTATGTTCACACTGACCTTTGGGGGCATTGGGGCTGCCCTGAGCAGGCTGATGTTGATTGGCGTCGATGCGCTCATTGAGATTGTTGGCAATGCCTTGGTTTTAAATGGATACAACCAGGTTGTTTGCTCTTTAATTGTCGACGGGATACTGTCGGGGGTAGGAGCGGTGGTCAGCTTTTTGCCAATAATAGTCACATTGTTTTTCTTTATGTCTATCTTGGAGGACATGGGTTATATGGCAAGGGTTGCTTTTATAATGGATAAACCTCTGAAGAGCATCGGATTGTCCGGTCGCAGCTTTGTGCCGATGCTAATTGGCTTTGGCTGCACAGTCCCCGCTATTATGTCTGCCCGGACCATACCCAGCGAGAAGGACAGGAAGATGACTATCTTGCTCACCCCATTCATGAGTTGTAGCGCAAAAATCCCGATTTATTCGATATTTTGCGCAGCTTTTTTCTCAAAAATGCAAGGCCTTGCTATGGGTTGCCTATATATTATCGGAATCGTGCTTGCAGTTTTGGCTGGAACAGCCATGAAAAAAGTTGCTTTTAAAGGCATGCCCGGGCCATTTGTTATGGAATTGCCAAATTACCGCTTCCCTTCCCCAAAGTCAGTATTGCTGCTTTTGTGGGACAAGGCGAAGGACTTTTTGCATAGGGCGTTTACTGTCATATTTTTGGCAACAATCATCATATGGTTTTTACAGTCTTTTGACTCGCGGTTCAACTATGTTGTAGACAGCTCAAACAGCATATTGGCCGGAATCGGAAAGAACCTCGCCTATTTTTTTACGCCTCTTGGCTTATTTGACTGGAGGATTGCTACTTCTCTCATCACAGGATTCACAGCAAAAGAGACTATATTGTCTACACTGGGAGTCTTAAGCGGTGTAAGCGCGGCAGAGCTGCCTAACGCTTTGGCAGGCATGTTCACGCCTCTGTCGGCTTTCAGCTTCCTGGTGTTTGTATTGTTGTATACACCTTGTGCTGCTACAGTTGCCACAGTGAAACGGGAATATGGCAGCTGGACAGGCGCGGCATTCACAATGGGCTTTCAAACCGGGTTTGCATGGTTTGCAGCAATGCTTGCATACCAGATAGGATCAATATTTGTATGAGCAGTCTAGGATATAGAGATTTTGCGCTTCTTTTTGTTATCGCAATTGCGGCAGTGATGGCGCTAGCCAATATCCGCAAGCGAAAGAAGTTGGCAGGATGCAGCTCATGCTCCAGTTGCCCGTTGGGAGACAGCTGCTTTCTGGCAAAGAACCCGGAAAAAGGGTAAAACAAATGCCGGCAAAGCGCAAGATAAAATCCGCAATAAGATTAGCCTTGCGCTTTGCCGGCATATTCCATGTGATTGTATAGCGTGGATGGATGGCTTGCATTTTGTCTTATAGCTTTGAATAAGGCAGTTTGCAATTGCAACTGGCGAAATAAAAGGTTATTCGACAATCACACCAAAATCGCCATTCTTGACTAACCCTGCGTTTGCCTCTTCAACATCAAGATGGAACTCATGTTTCCCATTGTCAGCAACCCTTACAAGGATATTCTCGTAGACTACTCCCCTTTCGCCTCCAACCTTTATGCTAACCCTGTCTTGGTCTTTGAATCCCATTTCAGCGCCTTCAGTTGTGTGCAAGTGGAAATGCCTTGCAGCGACTATTGTGCCTTCACTCAGCTCAACTTCTCCTTTTGAGCCGATGATTTTGATCCCAGGCGAGTCTTTCAAGTCTCCTGAATCTCTGATAACAATGGGAATGCCAAGTTTGTAGGTGTCTGCTATCAAGACCTCTACCTGCGTCTGCTTCCTTATTGGGCCTATTACCCTTACTCCAGGTATTGAGCCTTTGGGGCCAACGAGCTCGACAATCTCGTCACAAGCAAATTGCCCAGGCTGGATCAAATCTTTGATGTTGGTAAGCTCAGCGCCTTCGCCAAAAAGGATTTCTAAATCTTCAGCTGACAAGTGCAAATGCCTGTTTGAAATATTAATGAGTACTTTTCTTTCTTTCATGCAAACCTCTTATTATGCCAGTAAATTATTATTATAGTCGTTCAACCCAATTAAATTTGTCTTCGATTTTTCCCAGTTGGATGCCCGTAAGCTTGTCATAAAGCAATTGGGTTTTGGGGCCAATTGTGTCACCAATATCAATGACCTCGTCCCTGTAAGCGAGCTGCCCTATGGGTGAAACCACAGCAGCGGTTCCCGAAGCAAAGACTTCGTCAAGCTTTCCTTGTTTCGCATAAAGGATAATGTCATCGATGGCAAGCGCTTTCTCCACTACTTCCCATCCTTCATCCCTGGCGATCTTTATGACTGAGTCCCTTGTGACCCCTGGGAGGATTGTGCCTGACAATGGCGATGTATATAAAACGCCATCAACAATGAAAAAAGCGTTAGATGTGCCGACTTCCTCAACAAATTTTTTATTCGCGCCGTCTAGGAACATAACCTGCGAGAACCCTTTAGCGACAGCCTTTTGATATGGCAATAAGCTGCCAGCGTAGTTGCCGCCGTATTTTGCTTCGCCAGTGCCCCCATTGGCTGCCCTGATATAATTCTCTTCGACTAAGATCTTTGTTGGCTTTAAGCCGTCTTTGTAGTATGCGCCTACTGGAGAGAGAATAATCACAAACTTGTATGATTTAGACACCTTTACCCCAATTGATGGCTCTGTTGCTATCATAAAAGGCCGAACATACAGAGAGGTCCCATCTGCTGTAGGAATCCAGCTTTCATCTGTCGCAACTAGTTGTTTTAGGGCGCTGATAACAAAATCCACATCTAGTGTGGGCATGCAAATCCTCTGGTTGGAATTGTTCATGCGTATGAAATTCTCTTTTGGCCTAAACAAGACTGTGTGGCCTTCCAAGTTTTTGTAAGCTTTTAACCCCTCAAATGTTTCTTGCCCATAGTGGAATACAAGCGCGCTAGGCTCAAGCGATAATGGGCCATAAGGGATTATGCGGGCATCGTGCCACCCTTCACCTTCATCGTAGTCCATTTCAAACATATGGTCAGTGAAATAAATACCAAATCCCAACTCGTTTTGGTCTGGTTTTGGTTTTGGTTTTTCGTTGATAATCGTTTTGATCTCCACACCAATTGCTCCTCAATTATAATTTGGTTAGTCGCTACTTACAGTGACAGTGCTCCAATACTCAAAATCAAACTCTTCTAGTTCTTCTTCGGTACGCGGGATCTCAGGCACATACTCAGCAAAAACTTGTTTATACCTCTCCAAAGTTCTTACGGCATTATCCATGTTTTCCCTGACAGATATCGTGAAAATCCCGTTTACATATCCGTATGAATAATCATTGTCAGCCGCCAACTCGTCATTTAAAAACATCTCGATCATATCGCTGACTACACTTTGCACATCAGTGTTTATCCTGGCTACGATCTTTGGCGACTCAAAATCAAATCCGCTAGCCAAAACCACTTTCAAACCAGGGCTTAATTTTTCATTATCCACTCCAAGGACTGATGCACCGCAATTCGCAAAAACCACATCGCAACCGCTTTTTTCGAGAATTGCCACAGTTTCGCTCATTTTAGCCGGATTGACATATGATTGGAGAAACTCTTCATAAACTACAGCTCTCGGGTTCACTGTTTTGGCGCCTGCTGCAAACCCCACTCGAAAGGGTATGCTGCTGGAGTCATCAAAGGCGCCAATATAGGCAACATGCCCCGTTTTGCTGATAGTCGCAGACATAGCTCCAACCAAGAATGAGATTTCTTCATTCCTGAAAGTAAAGCTTGCGATATTTTCGCCTGATGCCTCAAATCCGATAGTTGAGATTTTCTTGGTGCCGCCAACCTCTCTGGAGCGTTTTGCCAATTCTGCATTGGCTATGTAGCTAGTAGCAAAAACAAGCCTGTAAGAGCTGTTGTTGATTGCGCTCTCCACATTTCCTTTTATTTGGGCAGTATTGCCCCCTTCAAGGACATCATATTCAAAACCGTGGTCATGCCTCATCATAGACAAAGCAATCAACACTTGCGAAGAGTAACCGCTCTCCAAACCATCAGGATCTTTGATATAGGCAATTGTCGCTTTTACCGCCTCGCCCTCTTTTATTGGGCGGCATGCGACTGTAGCAAACATGCAAATTATCGATACGAGCAATATGCATGCAATTACTGGTTTTCGCTTATCCATCAAATCTCGGCGCAAGAGAGCACTAATGCGCCGTCTCCTCTCAGCCAGCAGTTTTTTCAACTGCATTTTTTGTAGGTTCGCTTATTATGCCTTGCATCTATCGTTGCCCAAGATATCTCTCTAAAAGGTGGCGGGAAGAATGCGCTTCCACCTCCCAGCAAACAATATCCCGGATAATTTCGTGTTTGCTCTTTCTACTTGGAGCTTTGCGCCATCAAACCTGCTAGCTAATCGTCTGTTTGACTGTAACCACAAACAAAAAAATGAGTTTCATATGGCAATTGTGCCATATAGCAAGCAGCTGCAGAGCAAGTGGGGCGCCTTGAGGCCTACGACCTGCTTTATTTTGCTGGATATGAATCTCGCTCGCAGCTAGTTTTGCAGTTTTTAAAATGGAGCACATAAGCTAAACTTCTTGAGGCTTGGGCAAACAAACGGGCTGTCAATGGTGTTTTTTTGCACAAGCGCCCTCTAGAAAAAAGAAGGCTGATTGTGCAGGACACTTTTGCCCGTTATGCCTACTAGCTATTTGACTTAACGAACTTGCTTATATAATCGCCAGCTTGCAATGCGCTTACAGCGCCGTCTGCGCACGCAGTCACCACTTGGCGAAGCAGAGTTGTCCTTGTGTCGCCTGCTGCGAACATGCCCTCCAACGAGGTATGGGTATTTTCGCCTGCAATAATGTATCCGTTTGAGTCCAAATCTACAAGCCCTGTAAAGATGTTGTTCTGGGGAACCAGGCCAGCATATATAAACACCCCGTCACATGGAACATCTACAAAACCTCCCGACTGGGTGTCCTGGACTTTGACTCCTTGGACGATGCCTGCTCCATATATCTCAACAGGTATGCAATTTAGCAGAAAACCTATCTTGTCGCCTATAGCGCGGGTCGCATTAACTTCTGCCTTGGTGGCCCTGAATTCATCCCGCCTATGCACGATTGTCACTTTCGACGCGATTTTCGCTAAATACCTAGCTTCTTGCAATGCCGAGTCTCCGCCTCCAATCACAACCACTTCTTTGCCTCTAAAAAAGAAAGCATCGCAGGTAGCGCAATAAGAGACACCTTTGCCCCTATACTTCAACTCGCCCGGAACCCCCAACATCCTCGGGGTTGTTCCTGTCGCAGCAATCACCGAAATGCTTTGCAGCACTTTTTTGTTTGAAGCCAGTGTTGTCTCAAGCAATGTAGTTTCAAACAATCCGTTTGGTTTCTTTTCAACAAAGGTTGCTTCCCCAAGCATAATCTGGCAGCCAGATGAGAGCGCTTGCTGTCTCATGCGCTCAGACAGCATTGCTCCAGATATGTTTTCTGTTGCCCCTGGATAGTTTTCAACAGCAAAAGTGCTGGCTATCAACCCACCTTTGTCCTTTTCGATCATAATACTATTCAAACCTGCCCGGCCAGCGTAAATGCCCGCAGCCAATCCAGCAGGGCCAGCTCCAATAATTACAACATCATAAGAATCCGGCATAACCGCCTCCGTTATTTTTTTTGCGCTCGCTGCTTTAAAGGCAAGCGCTATACCATGCCAGCAAATTGTGTCTGCCTTAAAGCTTCGTATACCCCAATCCCGACTGAATTTGAAAGATTAAGGCAGCGCGCATTCGGGCTGGCAGCCATCGGAATACGCACTCGGACAACTAGCGGCATCAGATGGATACTTGGTGGCAAGCCGGTTGTCTCATTGCCGAACAAGAGATATTCCCCGTTGAAATATTCTACCGATGTGTGCCAATCAGAAGCTTTTGAAGTAAATGCAATGATTCTTGCCGGCTTTTCACCAGACATAAAATCCTCAAAACTGTTGTGCTCAAAAATATCAACATCCTTCCAATAATCAAGCCCTGCCCTTCTTAGGTTGCGCTCAGTTATTGTAAAGCCATAAGGTTTGATCAAATGCAGCCGCGAGCCTGTCAATGCGCAGGTTCGTGCAATATTCCCAGTGTTCTGCGGTATCTGTGGCTCGAATAAAACTACGTTAAAATTTGGCATCGTTTGGGTTCCTAATGAGCTTTTTTGGATCAATTGCTATAAAGTCAAAAAATAAAGCTTGAGGGCTTTGCTTATTATAGCATCGTACATGAACACTTTCAAGCTAGGGTTATTGCGACTTTCCTTGCGAACCGCTTATATTTTTTTTCAGCTTGCTTAGCCAGCCTTTCTTGCCGCAAGTTGGGCACACCATCATCTTCTCGTCCAGCCCTACACAAGCGTAAGCTTTGCAACTGCAAAGGGCTATGGTTCCGTTTTTGCAGTATGGGCATTTAAACTGGGGCCCAATCCGGAAGTTTTTATAATCGACTTTTGCAGCCTCCCCTTCTTGATGCTCATTTTTATCTTGGCTGGCAATGCCATATGTCATAACCCATTTATTATCAGCAGCAAAATCAAAGCGGACATAGAAGGGCTTGCCCGTGTTTGAGCAGTGCGCCATAATAAAAACAGATTCTTTTTTTATACCCATATCTCCTGGCCTATCCATTTTTTTATATACAGCATCTATTTCAACAAGAATGAAGCAGCCACAAAGCTAAATGATGTTATCAGGGCTGAATGGCGTCTAAGCCCAATTTCAACACTGCGGGCGCTGGGATTCAACAGCTTTTGCGCGACTCCGCACCCGATACAATACACAAATGCGACAGCCCAAGCTGATCCAAAAGACAAAAGGGATTTTGACAATGCCGACAAAGGTGAAGGCGCCAAAGGATTAAGGTAGTTTGAGGGGTATACTTCCCCTGCGCCAAAAAGCCAGCTGGATATAAAAAAGATTATGCCTGCCCACCTGCAATCGTTGATGTAGGTATAAATACTCTCTTTAGCGTCCATTGAAGAGCGGGCGCGGGACGGGAAAAAAGCTGCTACTGTATAATATGCAAACCAGCTGGCAAGCGCTGCCACATTGCATATGCGCGCCAGCCACATCAATGTTTTAAACATTGGAGTCTCCTAATCTAGAAAAATTTAAAAATCCACTCCCTTAGCAATCCGAATTTATGGATGCATTTGACTAGTAGCCATCCAAATGGCTCAACAAAAGTCTTAAGGTTGCCAAAAGCAGTTGTAAATAGCGTTGTAATTGGCGGCAAGGCTTGTTCTTTTCCAATCACAATCGATTTTGCATTATCGTAAATGGCAAGCAAAGAGTATTCGACGCCTTGGGTATATGAGAATGTCATAAAAAGCCCTGCAACCACAGCAAATATCGAGCCATAAAAAGCAAGCTTGACAGCATACCGCCCATATCCAAGCAGAGGGATTAAATAATTTTCTATAACCCTTCTAGCCGCATCTTGGCCCGCTTGCCGCCTTTTGGCCTTCTCGTTCTCCAAGCGAATCCCTTGTTCCGCAACTTCTTGGCGCCTTGCTTCTTGGATACGCTCGATATCGACTTTTGCGTCGCAAACCTCGCATATTTCTATATTGATTGGGTTTTCTGCGCCACATACTTTGCAGATCCAACCCATGCTACTTTACCAGCAATTCTTCTAGATTCTGCGCCTTGATGAATATTTCGGGCACTATCCGCTGCTTCCCGCTACTATAAGTAATTTTATATTGGTTGTTTGGAAGGCGTTCAACTGTCGAGATCGCATCTTCAGTTTTTTTCACCGGCTCTGCTGTTTTTGCTGGCGTTGCAAGCGAGCCTGCCCTTTTAGGGATTGTAAAGGTTCTTGGTTTTGCGGCAACCCGGTGGTAGATCTCGTCTTCGATTGCCTCGAGCTCCTTTAGGCGCTCAAACACTTCAGCTATCGATGGCCTTTTGTCAAAGTTTGCGAGCAGCATGCTATCAATCAGGTTTCTTGTGCCTTCTGCTATTGAAGGGTCAGTTAACAAACTGCGCCCGTCAAGCACTGCCTCGTATGCATAGTCATAACCATCGTATTCCGGCATTCGCCCGCATATATACTGGTGGAAAATCAATCCCATAGCAAAAACATCTGACCGGCACTGCACATATTTTTTGATTGACTCGTCTTCTCCGATAATATATTGGGCAAGCTCTGGAGAGTAGTAATTGACAGTGCCGACTGTATACTCAGGACGTGGGGGATCCCCTTCAAAATAACTGTCGTCGAAGTCGGTTATTTTTGTCGTGAGGTTTCCAGCTTCGCTTTTAGCTATAAGAATATTATCCGGTTTCAAGTCGCCATGGACAACCCTCGCTTTGTGGAGGGTGCGGAGGCTTTGGCTCATGGTCTTGAGCAAAAGTCTTTTGTTTGCGCTTGGGAGCTTTGCGATCATGTCCACAGGCATTGAGTCAGTTGATATTTTCAATGTGATTTTATAATATGAGTTGCCGTCTCTAAACAACTCCAAAGGCACAACAAGGTTTCCGCCAATGCCGGCGATTTTCTTTAGCTCGCCGATTAGCTGGTTTTGGCTTTTTTCCCATTCACGGCAATCTGCCTTCATCCTGTCTGCAACCCGCGGGGAATACATTCCCTCCACCGGGTATTTGGGATAGGGGAACGATTTAATAAAATACTCTTTTTCATCCTTGCGGGCAAATGTGTACTTGCCATTGCTGCACTCAGTCCAGGGACCAAGCAAGCTATATCCTCTTAGCAAAGGCATAGGTCACCTCCAACACATAACTAGATAACAGAATTATATCTGCTTTCATATCCTGGTTTATATTCATTCCAAAGCTCTTTGGCTTTTAGTGTGTAGTTTTCTCTTTCTTTAGAAAAATCTTCCGTATACTTTTTTGCTTTTTCTTCGATTGCAATCTTTTGGGCGATGTAAGGCTCGAGCTCATTATATACTTCATCCACTGGGCGGGCTGCTTTTATTGCAAAAGCCGCCATTCCTTTTGAGTGGTCATTGAGGAAAGCTTGGATCACCGTCGAAAAATCTATTGAATCAATAAGTGAATCCAGTCTTTCTATCTCGTCGATTTTATCCTTAAGGCATGCTGCTAATTCCCTTGTGCTTGTCAACACAGGAAAAGAGCAACTGCCGGATTTTAAAAACACTTGGAGCTCCCTTTCAATTTCGCTTCCATGGCTCTCACAGATCTCTTTGTAAAGCTTATCGTTCTTTGACTTGAGGGCAATGGCGTCCTTAACCATCTTTCCATTAGGATCGCTAAATCTTTTGACTCCTTCAATAATACGGTAGTAGGAATCCATAAAGGAGGTGTCCATTGGCCCGACATCCCCGTTTGACATAAACTCTTCAAACAACTCGTTCATGCTAGCGGAAGTGTCGATATGCATCTTCATAAATACGGCACAATCCTCCCGGGCTGTCTTTATGATATCTGCCAGTTTATTGAGATTTTTAGAGTAAAGCACCACTGGATCCCGCGGCTTCGAAGGCCGGTATGCGGGATTGCTGGCAATATACGAGACAAAATCCCCTTCAAAGCTTTCAGCCAGCAATAAATCTAATTGCTCCTGCTCTTCGCACAAAGCATCCAACTCATTTTCAAGGAGTGGAATGTCAAACTCATTCTTGTTCTTAGCGATCAAGTCATTCAATTGCCGGTATCTGGAAAAGGGCGGAGGAAGCTCCGCTTGCCCTGTCAACGCCTCGTCAATCGTTGCGTAAAAATAGGATCTTAAGGCTTCTTGGGCGCGTATTGCGAGGGATTCCTCCTCCCTTGCAATAGACTCCATTTGCTGGTTGTAATCCTCCATATCACCAATGCTTGATTGGATTGGGAACATTTGAATATAGGTGTTTGACAAGTATCTATACCGGGTATAAAGCCCTAAGCTTACGTCTGACAGCGCTTGCTTGCCTGTAATTGCAAACACCTTGCCTGCCATTGTGCAATCGTCTGCTGCTGGCAAATTGACAATCTCATTTTTCAACATCTCGCCAAGCTCTTCATATCCGCTTCTTTCCGCTCCTGTCAACGCGATGCTGTTTAGCATAAGCCATTCAAAATGCATTGGCGACTTGACAAAGCCAAAACAGCCGTCAGTAGCTGCAAAGAGCACGCAAGGTTTTTCGAAAGTATAAAAGGCATGGTTAATATGGTAATCGGGCTGGCCTGCAGCGTTCAAAGACAGATGAATGCAATTTGACATTGGAGAGTCTTCCAGCAAGTTTTCCATAGCATCATTATCCATAGACAAATCATCTTTTGTCAGCTGGTACAACCCGCCATCATCTATACAGTAGCATCTCGAGTCGCCAACCCATAAACAGAACGCGTCAACACTCTTATCGTCCTCAGTGTATATAATTGCCGCTATTGTGGTCGGCAGGATTTTTATCATGCTGCTGCGCACACGTATGTTTTCTTTAATTCCCCGCTCGTTAGCGCACTTGGCCAACCGCAGGTAAATTGCCGACTCAAGGTCTTTCACAAATTCCGCTTGGGAAATTTTGTCACGCATCACAGGCAAAAAAGACTCGGCGCGCCCGGCGAAAAACTCTGACAAAGCTATTTTTACCTCTCTGGAAGCAAGATAAGCGCTTGTCCGTTTTATTCCGTCATTATCCACATAACTGATTCCACCTGCACCACCCATGCCATCAAAGACACCAAAAATATTCTCCTCCAACAATGGCGGCGAATCCTCCCCAAAACCACTTTTCAACTCATAATTTATTGAAAAATTTGTGCTGATGTTATCCATTGGCAGCTACCTGGGCTAAACGCTTCCAGCTAAAGTTTTAATTACCATGTCCATATCTGTTTCATCCATCCCAGCGCCTGCTTTGGATGGGATATGCACCGTGTTTTCCCACAAAGCGATTTCGCTCCAAGGCGAATCGTCGGGCGCAAACACTATCAAGCGTTTGGCAGACTGGTTCATTTTTCCCGACTGCCTGTCAGCCCACCAATCGCCAAGACCCATAAAGGATGTCGGAATGCCTTCTGGATATATCGCTGGCTTTCCCTCAAAGGATTTCTCTAAAGGATGGGCAGAAGCATCTGTCCAAACCATAATAATATGGCGTCTTCGAGTGCCTTCTTGAACCCAGTCTGAATCCATCGCCAGCGCTATCGCTTCCAGTGCGTTCTCTGGCTCATCGCCCCCTCCCCCTGCGCTTATTTCGGATACAAAATCATAGAAATCCTCAGTCTCTTGGGGCAGAGAGAAAAACTTCGACTCGTTCATTGCCATATCCCCATCACAGTAATAATCCCTAAAAACGATTATTTTAATCCTGAAATTTTTCACATAGCGCTCTTTCTCTTGAAGGGCATCTGTAATCCTGTCATAGAAAGATGTCGCTGATGATTTGACTTCGTCTATTATTGGCTCCATGCTGCCTGTAGCGTCAATACATAACACTAAATCAGCATTGCACTCAAAACCTTGTCCTGCCATTGGTTTGCCACCTCTTGTGAAATGAAATTAAGTTGCGCCAATTGCCCTATAGCCAGGGCTTCATTGTTTCCCGGCTAATTGGCAATAGCCGATGCTATGATGCAATTATGCCACAATTGTCCCTATGCGCGCAGCAATGCGGCAACTGGATTGCTTATTGCTTTTTTTGCACCTGTTTTCATTATTGGCAAATTTGCCAATAAAAACGTTATTGGAGACACTTTTGCTTTGTAGAAATGATTGGGCGCGCTATGGCATCCCAAATCCAGCTGGCCTACACAGCCATATGCAATCTATCATACCCTACACCAACCATAGCGTTATTGAATGTTGCCTTTAGCTAGAGCCGCTATCTTTCTATCAATTTGATTTAACGCCTAATTTAGAACTGCAAATATATCCAATAATCCATCTAGCAACAAGCTAAACAACCTGCCAAGTAAGAGCTAGCGTATTGCAACTGGCTCTTATATCCATTTTAGGGCAATGATGGCAAAGCTTCGCAATTCTAAATGCAGCACTAAGATGGTTGGTTGCTGCAGGGCTTATTATTTAGCATTAAGTTGCCATATAATTATAACATAACTAGGGCTTGGTAAAATCATAGCTCGGTTACAGCCTTTAACGAATTTCACCAAAATGAGCGGTAAATATGCGAATTCTATTGTTAAGAGGAAATATGTCAAAGATAAAAAACAATAAACCTGACCTCGCCTACGCAGCTATGCATTGACAGCTTGCCAAATATCAGGGGTAACAGAGAAACCTCACCTGAACCACCACCGCCTGGAAGGCGGTGGGTTCAGGTGTTGCGGCTGGAAGCCGCCTAAAGCACCTTAGAGCTCGTCGATGCCGAAATTGTCTTGTTTCAGGTTCTCTACGATGTCCTGATTT
>Ga0082212_10002418_pt1 | contig 27203 bp, 19 predicted proteins | sample TergutNt197P3_FD_71548 | JGI IMG/M metagenome (GOLD analysis project Ga0082212, IMG submission 71548) | Neocapritermes taracua P3 segment gut microbial communities from Petit-Saut dam, French Guiana - Nt197 P3 | ecosystem: Host-associated > Arthropoda: Insects > Digestive system > Gut ...
GCAGCAGGTCGCTGGCTTTCAGCGTGGATATCGAACCGAGCACGTCGCGTTTTTTCATCGTTCCGTAGCCGACGACGACTATCTCCTCGATTTCGCTGACGACTTCGGTCATCAGCATGTCAATAACAGTCTGATTGCCAACAGTTACCTCGCGCGTAGCATAGCCGATGAAAGAGAATACCAGCACGGCGTCGGCGTCGGGCACGGTCAGTTGATAGCGACCGTCGGCGCCGGTAGCCATGCCTGTGGTGGTTCCTTTGATCATGACGGATACGCCGGGCAGGGTTCCCTCCCTGTCCGTAACCGTACCGGTAACCGTTTTCGATTGTCCGTTGGCAATGAAATGAATGAACAGGGCGCTTATAAAAATGAATGATGATCGCATATAGTTGAAATGTAAATGGTTACTCCTGTTTTTTGGCGGTCAACTCGATTGTTATCCCGTTGTTCATGAATAATCTCAACGTAATTGTTTTACCAACAGGGTCAACCCTTCCTGTAAGTTCGTCGAATGAAGCGCCTGTTACGCCTTCAATTTTCAGATTATTCTCATTGCTCAACTCGTAGGCCGACGACACAAGTATTCGTTCTCCCGTGATGACCGCATGACCCATCATTTCAGTTTCGGCAATGATGGTCAATTTCACCCTGTCCATGTAATATTCGTTTGCCTCTTCATCATAGGCTCGCTCCAAATGAATGATTACATCCGTCAACTCTTCATTAATCGTGGCTATTGCCCATTTCAGCGAACCCGAACCAAGATAATCGCCTGTTATGTCCTTGACAAAATCCACCGAACTGACTGTTATCGTAATATTTTCGCTCACTACGGTTTTCATTCTGTTGGTGGCGTAAACAGTCGTTGTTCCGGGGCTTAACGCATTCAATTTCGTTTGAATACCATACCGGTTATCTAAAGAGACTATCTTCTGGTCTAACGAAAACCAGAAGACATCTTCCGTCGCATTCGACGGCGTAATCGTTGCCGATAAATCCATCGTTTTGCCTGCATCAATCGTGAAGGTTGTCGGTGAAATACCGATACCCGTTAAGGATACTTCATCCGTTTTGCTGCATCCTGACATGTAAATGAGCATCACCCAACAACCGAGTGTAAGTAATTTTAGTTTCATTTTGATTATATGTTTTTAATCGCGGCGCAAATTTATAAAATTTCTACAAATTGTCGCAGAAAAAAAATCCTTTATTCATTTTTCGATAATGAATAAAGGATTATAAACTTCTATACCGTCATCGTTTCCCGAACAGGAAGCAGGATATGAGGGTATGATCTATTTCTGCCGGGCGATACTTCCCAAACGGGATGTTATTTATAAAAATTTCGCATCACCCTATTCCATTGCTGCTGTCAGGTCAAGGGTAATCCTGTTTGCTGCAAAAAATTTCAATTCAATTGTTTTTGCATCCGTATCGACCGAACCTGTGATGGTAAATACAAACGTATCCGTCGCGTCAACAGGATTATCTAGGGAAGCGGTGCCCGACAGTGTGTAATCGGACGCCACATCCAATGTGCAGGTCATAACGCTCGGTCCGAACAACAGGCCAATCATAGGCAATGTTGCTGTGACTTCCGCCAGCACTTTTGTGTTATTCACTTTCTCCAAAACGATTGATACATCCGTAACCGGACCATCCAGTCCGGGGAGAGCGCCTTCGGAAGCTACCCCGTCGCCCAGGTATTCGCCGATAATATCGGACACAAGATCAGGCATTGAGGCTGTCAGTTCCATGGTGAGTATAGGACAAGCAAGTTTCAATTCGATCGTTCCCTCTGCCGGATCGACCTTACCTGTAATGTCGAAATCGATATCCATACCCATTACCGACATGGATGTTGCACCCTTCAAATTGTAATCGGATGAGACAGTCACCGAACTGATAAATTCCTGATGGGCATCCACACCGATTCCGGCTAAAGCAGCTATGTTTGCATTTATTTCCATGTCAAGTTTTCCGTTGTTCACTCTTTCTAAATAAATTTCAACATCTGAAATAGGCGTTCCACTAAGTGCCGGCATTAATCCAAACTCGGTAATCGTTCCGTCGCCGTAATAAGTACCTGCTATAACAGATGCAAAATCTTCGCTAGGCTCCGGTTCTTCCGGAGGTTCCGGTTCTTTGACGGTTATGGCGAGTTTAGCGCTTTCGACCGTACCGCTTTTTGCATAAACTTGCGCTGTCCCGGGACTTACAGCCTTAATGGTTGCCAATTTACCATTCGAACCCAATAACGGCGTCACCGTAACTGCTCCCGTTCCGTCAACCGCAACCCATTCGACTATTTCGGTGGCGTTGGCAGGCGTCACTGTTGCTTCCACATCGACCGTTTCATCTATTTCCAAGTCAGGGACAGACGAGGTAATGGTTATGGCGGTAACAGGAATTACCACAGGCGCCGGTTCTTTCACGACTACGCTCAGATTGCCGCTCTTGACATTTCCGCTGGATGCGGTAATCGTTGTTGAGCCGGCACCAACGGCCTTGATAATGGCTGTTCTTCCATTCGTCCCGTCTTTTGCTGTTACCGTAGCGATGCCCGAATTGGCCGACGCCCACGTAACGGTTCCAATAGCGTCGGACGGAGTAACCGTAGCCGTCACTTCCACTTCATTGCCAATATCCATGTCTGCAACGGATGAAGCAACGCTAATACCCGTAATAACAACATCTTTGTCTTCCTCCTGGCTACATCCAAATAAACAAATAATGGCTAATAACCCCCCAATAATAAAAATTCTCGATTTCATTTTTTTTTCATTAAATATTAGTACTTGATTAAAAATTCTGCTTATAAAACGCGTCAAAGATAATACTATAAAAGTTACATATATGTTAAGAAAGTGTTAAATATTTTAGAATTTCAAACATACAAAGCCATATTTTCTCCAAAGTCTCCATTTTTTTGTACTTTTGCATGCATATTATTACGAATAGGAAATGAATCATATTTTTCCGGCTTTGATTGCCAAAAAACTGCAGATAGCAGAGAATCAGACGTTAAATACTTTATTATTGCTTGATGAAGGCGCAACCATTTCTTTTATCAGCCGTTACCGGAAAGAACGGACGGGCGGACTGGACGAGGTGAAAATTTCGGATATCGCCGATGAATATAAACGGTTGACCGAGATTGGGAAGCGAAAAGAAACCATCATTTCCACGATCGTGGAACAGGGAAATATGACGGACGGGTTGAGGGCAACAATAGATGCAACCTGGTCGGCTACCGAATTGGAAGACATCTACCTGCCGTACAAACCGAAACGCCGTACAAGGGCGCAGATTGCACGCGAAAAGGGATTGGAACCGCTGGCTAAAATTATCATGTCGCAACGACGCGATGATCCGGCGCTCATCGCCGAGCGGTATTTGTCGGATGATGTGCAGACAGCAGAAGAAGCCTTGTCGGGTGCACGTGATATTATTGCCGAATGGATAAACGAACATTCGACAGCGCGAAATATAGTGCGCTCGGTATTCGAGCGCAAGGCTGTCATGACGAGCCGAATAGTGAAAGGGAAAGAGGAAGAGGGGGATAAATACCGCGATTATTTCGACATAAGCGAGCCTTTACGGCGCATCTCGTCACATCGTTTACTGGCAATGCGACGCGGTGAAACGGAAGGTTTTTTGCGCATTTCCATTTCTCCGGTCGAAGAACATGCGATTGAACGTCTTGACAGTTTTTTTGTGAAAGCGGATAATGAATCAGGCGAACAGGTGCGGATGGCTGTCGTCGACAGTTATAAGCGGTTGTTAAAACCATCGATTGAAACAGAGTTTGCGGCTTTGAGCAAAGAAAAAGCAGACAACGAAGCTATCCGTATATTTGAAGAAAACCTTCGACAACTGCTACTTTCGCCGCCACTCGGTCAAAAACGGATTTTGAGTATCGACCCCGGATTTCGTACCGGATGCAAGGTCGTTTGTCTGGACGAACAGGGAAGTCTGCTTCACAATGAAACAATCTATCCGCATCCACCTCAGAACGATCGCACGAATGCAATGAAGAAGATTGCGCATCTGGTTGAGCAGTTTAATATACAGGCAATTGCCATAGGCAACGGTACAGCCGGACGCGAAACGGAACAGTTGGTTCAGAACGTGCGCTATGACCGGAAAGTACAGGTGTTCAGCGTGAGCGAGCAAGGAGCAAGCATCTATTCTGCCTCCAGGATAGCCCGTGAAGAGTTTCCCGAATATGATGTGACCGTTCGTGGCGCGGTATCGCTTGGACGACGCCTGATGGACCCGCTTGCGGAACTGGTGAAGATTGACCCTAAGTCGATTGGCGTCGGTCAGTATCAGCATGACGTGAATCAGACGGCATTGAAGAATGCACTCGACCGAACGGTGGAGATGTGTGTAAACAAGGTAGGGGTGAACCTGAATACCGCCAGCAAATATCTGCTGACTTATGTGTCGGGGGTTGGCACTGCGCTTGCGCAGAACATTGTTAACTATCGTGCCGGACACGGACTTTTTCCGTCACGTAAAGCCTTGATGGACGTACCTAAGATGGGAGTGAAGTCTTTTGAGCAAAGCGCCGGTTTCCTGCGGATTCAGGATGCGAAAAACCCGCTGGATAATTCGGCGGTTCATCCTGAGAGCTATCATGTGGTAGCACAAATGGCAAACGATTTGGATTGTACTGTTTCGGATTTACTTGCCGATGAGTCGTTGCGAAAAAAACTAATCATGGATCGTTATATCACCGAAACGGTAGGAATCCCGACTTTGCAGGATATACTGACGGAATTGGGCAAACCCGGGCGCGACCCGCGCCAAACAATTCATGTGTTTGAGTTTGATCCTGCCATAAAAACGATTAAAGACCTTCGCGAAGGGATGACACTGCCCGGGATCATTACAAATATCACCCGGTTTGGCGCCTTTGTCGACATCGGTGTCAAGGAAAACGGACTGGTCCATGTGTCGCAATTGGCCGACCGTTTCGTCAGCGACCCGACGGAAGTGGTTTCGCTTCATCAGCACGTGACGGTTAAAGTGCTGGAAGTCGATGTAGCGCGTAAAAGGATCGGACTGAGTATGAAAATTTAAAAAATCATGTTTCGGGAGACGGACAGTCAAAATAAACGGGATTATTTTGTATTGTTCTCAATTTGAACTATCTTTGCAACGTTTTAGTAGTTGAATATATGGAAAGGCGAAGAATATATTGTAATAAACATGTATGTAATGTCATTTTCGTTTTTTGGAGCATGATAACGTTAAGCTTGATTTCCGGTTGTGATACAATGGTTATTGATCCTGTTCCAATAATTGAGATACATGCAGGATATAATATTCAACTTACCGCTTCAGCCAACGGACAATGGGATAGTGACAACCCGTCGGTTGCAACGGTTTCCCAGACAGGCATTGTTACAGCGGTTAGCGCCGGAAAGGCAACTATATCTACTTACTCATTAACCGGTGAACGCCACATTGTCTGTTATCTGGAAGTGAATCCGAGACGAAATATCCTGTTTTATATTGCGACTGATGATAAAAACAGCAGCATTGACGGTGATACTCCCTTAAAAATACAAAGAATACGGGAGGGCTGGGAACCCGATCAGGGTGAGATGTATATTTTTACGGATAGACGGGGGCAGGGAGCATCGCTGCTTCAAATAAAACTAATCGACGGAATTTATGGCGTGGACACGCTGGAAGTGTTCGGGGTACAAAATTCGGCTGACGCCAATGTGCTGAAAGGAATTATCAATAAGGTAGTTACAGATTATCCCGCCGACCGCTGGGGTATGATTTTCTTTTCACATGCGAGCGGCTGGCTTCCGGAAGGAATGCTCAATTATCCCAAGTCGTCGGCTGTAGATCATTCGGACATGGAACAACTGTCTCCGAAAAAAGACGACATACTTGCCAATCCCCGTTCATTGGTTATCGATAATGGAGGCAACACAAAGCATGAAATGGAGTATTATGATTTTGCAGCTGCGATTCCGGAGAAACAGTTCGATTTTATAATTTTTGAGGCATGTCTGATGGCAGATGTCATGTCCATGTATGAATTGCGTAACAAGACAGATTATGTAATAGTTTCATCGGCAGAAATAGTTGCGCCCGGCTTTGAAGACACATACACAGTGAACATCATGAGTCTGTATAATACGACACAATCCGTCGACAAGGCATTAATAGAATTCGCTGACACCTATTCTACAAATTATAATACTTCTTTCACGCTGAGTATTTTGAAAATGAGCGAAATGGATGCACTTGCGACGGCAACCAAAACTGCCCTGAACGGGAAGGAGATAAGCGAAGAAAGCGTTTCGACAACTGAAATTCAGTCCTTTGACCGTCCGAATTTCCATATTAAAAGCAACCCGAAACGATCGCGCTATTTTGATTTGGGACATACCATAGAAAACCTGGTTTCGGAATCGGAGTTTAAGACATTTAACCGTCAGTTGGAAAAAACGGTTATTTGGAAAGCGTCTACAGATAATTTTCTTCTTTATATTCCGGGTCAGGACGGTTTTTCCATTACCCGTCACAGCGGCCTGACCACTTATATCGAACAGGCAGTTTATCCGGAACTTAATCAAGTTTTCAATGAATCATCCTGGCATAAGGTAATATTGCCATAGGTTCGCGGTCATTCATAATAATGCCTGCGTCAGTAAAAAGACGAATGTATTAAAATATATATTATTAATGGCTGGAAAATCAAGAATTTATACTGGTGGTGGCGATGAGGGGATGACCTCTTTAGCGGGCGGGATTCGTGTGCCGAAAACGCATCCGCGTCTTGAAGCATACGGTACGATTGATGAATTGAATGCTTTTATCGGATTGTTGGTGGCAGAGGTCGATGATGTGGACACGCAGGAGTTGCTATTGTTTATTCAATCGCAATTATTTTTCGCAAGTTCATACCTGGCTGCCGATCCGACGAAAACAGATGATATAATGGAATGTCGAATAACTGACGATTGTATTAAAAAAATCGAAAACGCCATTGATTTAATTGATAATGAGTTGCCTAAGTTGAAAGCGTTTGTCGTAACAGGTGGCTCCCGCACTGCCGCGTTAGCACATGTGTGCCGTACCGTATGCCGCCGCGCGGAACGAATGATATGTCATCTTGCCGAAACGGAAAATGTGGAAGCGCCGGTATTGGTTTTTATGAACAGACTGTCTGATTTACTGTTTGTTATAGCGCGAAAAGAATGTCTGTCAAAAAAAGGTGAAGAAAAATTTTGGAATTATAGTTGCACATAACAAATAATATTATATTTTTGCGGCGATTTTTGGAGAAAACCCGATCGTTTTCGGACGATCATAATATTATTAGCCTATGTATTGGACATTAGAATTAGCATCAAATTTGGAAGATGCGCCGTGGCCAGCTACAAAAGACGAGTTGATTGACTATGCGCAACGTTCCGGCGCTCCTTTGGAGGTAATTGAAAATTTACAGGAAATGGAAGATGAAGGCGAGATTTACGAATGTATGGAAGATATCTGGCCCGATTATCCAAGTAAGGAGGACTTTTTTTTCAACGAAGAAGAGTACTGAAATCACATCCTGCTTTTGAGTTCTTCATCGGTGATGACAGTGAGGATGGGAAGACCGTCAGGGGTGATACCGTTAGTTTCGAGAGCGAACAGGGAGGCGACTATGGTTTCCATTTCTTCAGGTGACAAGGTTTTGCCGGAGTGGATGGCGGTGGCTTTTGCAAGCGACAGTGCAATTTTTTCTGTTTGTTTTTCCTTCTCGCTTATACCGCTCTCCATCGTAGCGTTGATAATGTTCTTTATTTGCTCTGCCGGGTTTCCACCGGTTATCTCTGTCGGTGTTGCATGAATGGCGTAACTGTTACCACCCAGATGGGCGAGGTCGAAACCCAAAAAACGTATTTCGTCGTTCAACGATGCAAGCATCGACGCTTCGGTGGCGGTAAGTTCCAGCATTTCAGGGAATAACAGCTGCCGGGAAACGGAACGGCGACATTGGATATTTCCGATATAGCGATGATATAATATATGTACGTGCGCACGATGTTGGTCGATGATCACCAATCCCGATTTCAATGGTGTGATGATATAGCGGGTCTTGTATTGAAAACAGAAATGTGAGAACTGTGGGAAAAGGACATCTTCAGACATGGGGGTAAGGCGTGCCTTGTCCTTACATGAGGGGTCGTCTATTTCTATTGGTAATTCCGAGGATATGCGACTGTTTTCGAAACGCTCAAATAACGATGTCCAGTCGGTTGATTGGTGAAAAGGATTGTATGATTTATCAACCTGTACTTGTAACTGTGTATTAGAGGCATTTGAGGGGTTATATACGGGAATATCAATGACGCCTGCCGTCTCGAAATCAATGGAAGGTATGGCGTTGGCTTTCGCAAGCGATTCGCGTACCGACGAACAAAGAATCTGCCAGACGGGTTTTTCGTGCTCAAACTTGATTTCGGTTTTTGTAGGATGTATATTGACGTCGATGTTTGTCGGAGGTGTTGTAAAGTAAATGAAATAGTCCGGCATTTCGCCTGCAGGAATCATCTTTTCATAGGCTTGCATCACCGCTTTGTGAAAATAAGCATGACGCATGAACCTGCCGTTGACAAAGAAATACTGGGCGTGTCCATGTTTTTTTACAGAATCGGGTCGCGCGGTAAAGCCGGAAACATGTACCAGTGAAGTATCGGCTTTGACAGGCAAGAGACGCTGGTTCATGCTTTTGCCGAACAACAAAATGATACGCTCTTTGAGCCCGCTAGCGGGTAATTCAAAAATAACAAACCCGTTATGCCGCAAGATGAATGTGATTTGCGGATGCACAAGCGCAACGCGTTCAAATTCCGAAATGATATGACGAAACTCGGTTTCGTTTGATTTGAGGAACTTACGACGCGCCGGCACATTATAAAAGAGGTTCTTTACGGAGAATACACATCCTTCATTACATGCTTCGGGCATAACCGAATCCAATGTGGAGCCTGAGATTGTCAAGGATGTTCCGACATCGTCGTCCCTGGTTCGGGTACGCAGTTCGACTTGTGCGACCGCTGCTATCGAAGCCAGTGCTTCGCCACGAAAGCCCATGGTTTGTAAGGCAAACAAGTCGTCGACCGTCGCAATCTTCGATGTGGCATGACGTTCGAAAGCCATGCGGGCGTCGGTTTCGCTCATTCCCTTCCCGTCGTCAATCACCTGAACGAGCGCACGTCCGGCATCCTTGATGTTGACAGTGATATTTTTCGCCCCCGCGTCGACCGCATTTTCCATCAGTTCTTTTACAACTGATGCCGGACGTTGAATAACTTCGCCGGCTGCAATCTGATTCGCTATATGATCAGGAAGCAAGTGAATGACATCTATCATGAATGATGAATTATTTGTAAAAAAAGAACCAAAACAAAAAAGCCAGAATGGACAATATCAGCAGAAGGCGCATATTTTTTGATACACGATTACGAATATCATCACCTTTATCTTTGCTTTTTTTTAAATGATGTGTTCCTTCAATAAAACTTCCTCTTATCTCTTCTTTTAACTGATCGTAGTCAGACACTTCGAGCCCCATTTCCCGCTTTACTTTATGGATGCGTTTGTCTAAAGCCTCCTTGCGCGGGTCGAAATAGATCGGCTTATGTTCATACTGGCGCGGTTTGCGCATGTTGTAAAATGAAAAAATTCCCATGGGATTGCAATTATGAATTATGAATTTATTTTCAGAACGGAAAAAAATATTAATTAGGACTTACGGTTCGACGGGTTCCGGTTCGACGGGTTCCGGTTCGACGGGTTCCGGTTCGACGGGTTCCGGTTCCGTTTCTTCTTCTACCTTTTCTTCTTCTACCTTTTCTTTCGCTTTCTTTCGCTCATTGTAAAAGCGGAAGATGTCAAAACGGTCGACAGGGCGGAGTTCATCATACCAGTTGAACTTATTTAAAGTCTTCTGTTCTGTCGTCAAATCAGGAATGGGCGTCATCAGCCCGTCTGTTTTAGGAAACGTCTTCAACTTGTTGAATTTTCCCTCCCTGAACCAGATAGACAAATATGAGCTTTGCGTATAATTCAAGCCAATCATAGTCCTATCCTGATCTATCGGTAAAAATATGGATTCTGCATTGCCGTCGATATTGATGTGTTCTATATTCTTACCTGCAAAATAGGCTTTCAGATCGTTTCCTCCCAACTGGTTATAAAAATCCGGTTCCACTTCCTGGACGACAAACGCCGAGGATGGCACATGTACGAAATCGACTGTACTGTCAGCCATATATATGATGATCGTATCGCCAAAAAGTTGCTGCTCCTCATTCCAGAGAACAGGATAATTGCCGAACATGCGCATGACTGAATCGGCTGTTGTGAAGCGCATCGAATCGCAAATACCCTGTATATCATACCGGTAAAAACGAACACCCATAATGGCGCGGAGCACGCGCGACGTCGAATCGATTGTTATCATCTCCAAAGTGTCGGCATAAATGTACAACGAATCACCCTGCGAATATTCAATAGCGCAGGCGCTGTCCGTCGCAAAGGCATAATCCGTTTTTTCTTCATAAAAGCCGTAATGTCCCGTCATTATCACTTTTCGCGCCGTGTCGATGATAAACATGTTGCCAAATGCCTCTCCATAGCCAAGGTCGCGGTTATAGGCAAGCGAATCGCCTGTCAATATCCGGTTTCCGGAATAAACCACCGAGCGATCCAGTAATAATGAGGTGTTTTCCTGTGTATTGTACCAACCTTTGGATGAATGGACGACACCACTGTCCGATTCGATTATCGAAGGACTAACGATATAGGCAATTTTTGTTTCCGTACTATATTCCAGGGTATCGGTAGAAAGGACGCCATTCCGGTTAGTCAAACGTACGCTGTCCTGAAACTCTGCGATTTTGGTTTCGGGCGAATACTGCCCGTAAGCCGATTCCAGAATATTTTCCGCATCTACGATACGCCCTCCCTCAAAATAATAGCCAATATTGGCTTTCCGGTCATAATCTAAACTATCTGTATATAGCGTCACGACTGAACTGTCCTGCTGAATATTGACCATTCGGACATTGAAACGTATCCGCGCCAGTTCAATGTTACTGTCGTAGTGAAGATAATCGCCGTAAATAAACAGGGTATCGCCCTGTTCAAGTCGGACATTACTGAACGCTTCGAGCAACTTGTCCTGATCATACAGATAGGCGCTGTCGCAATACATAAAAGAACTGTCATGACGGAATACCACATTACCCGTCATCGTTTGACGCTGTTCGTCGATATCACTGTCAAAAAACAGTTTATCCGCATGAACCAGAATCACTTTTGTTTTTTGAACCGTATCGGGCGGATTCGGTGTAATGTCCTGTGCACCTGTATTCAAAAAACAGCCATACGACAAGACCAGTACGAATATGCATGTTTTTAACCGGTTCATTTTTTAATCCAACCGGGATATTGAAAATCGCAGTTACACCAGTTGTCCTTGATTTGTACGAAAATCGATTTTTGTTTACTTGCAATCCATTCTTTTATTATGTCTTCTCTTTTTATATTTTCGACATAGGATTTCAACTCCTGGAAATCGTCTTTCATATTTGCCTGATGGACGTTGACCCGTTCATTCAGTTTCACAACAACCACCACGTCGTTTTGCGCATTGTTTTTCATAATGAACGGTTGGGATATATTACCTACTTCCATCTTTTCCACGACGATGCCCATCCCTAACGGCAAATCCTGCATTTCAAACTTCGAAGTGCCGAAATTCCTGCTTTCCTGGTTCTGGTTTACCATCAACCCCATATTATTTCTTGTATCCTTATCCGAAGAGAAATAGGTAGCTTCTTCAAATGTAATTTTTCCCGCATGTATATCGGCAAGAAGCGAGTCCATACGAACCGTTGCTTTTTCAAGTTCCTGTTCGGAGACTCTCGGACGCAACAGGATGTGACGCGTATTGATCCGGTCGCCTCGCTTTTCGATCATCTGGATAATATGATAACCATATTCTGTCTGAATAACATTGGATACACGGTTCGGATCGTTCAGCGCAAATGCAGCTGTGGCATATTCGGGCGCTAACTGCATTTTCGACAACATTCCGAGTTCCCCTCCGTTGCCGGCCGTTCCCTTATCTTCGGAATAACGGATAGCCAGGATCGTGAAAGTAGAGGCGCCATTGTTTATCTGTTCTGTAAAATCGCGCAGTCTTTCCTTGATGGCATCAACATCTTCAATGGGAATCCGGGGTTCCATCATCAGAATCGACACTTCGACCGCTGTCGGGATCATCGGCAAACTGTCCTTCGATAGCTGGTTGAAGTATTTGGTTACGTCCGAAGGTCTCAACTTGATGTCGCCCACGATTTTCTTCTGCATTTCGCCGACAATATACTGCTCGCGAACTACTATCTTCTGGTCTTCCTTCAACTGATTCATTTTCTTGCCGAAATATTCTTCCACTTTTTCTTTGGAACCCAGCATGTTTGTCACATTATTAACCCACATGTCGACCTGACGAATCACCTGACTCTCGTCGGCATCGACACTGTCTAACTTCGCCTGACTCAAAAAAAGCTTATTGATAGCAATCTGTTCCGGAATGACACAATAGGGATCGCCGTCGAAGTGTGTATTATTCTGTTGAATGAACAACCTTTCACGTTCGACATCCGAACGCAGGATAGCCTCGTCGCCGACAACCCATATGACCTCATCAACCATATTTTTCTGTGCAACTGCCGTCAGTACGGCACATAGTAAAACTATTCCTGTAAAAAAACTTTTCTTTATCATATTTATAAAATTTATTCTGATACAAATTTAACAGACCCGTTTTTCACAGCATCAAGGTATAATTTTTCACCGAAATTACGTAATAAATCAATCTTCCGACTGTTTATCAGCATACTTTGTATTTGCGTCTGCACATAGTCGAAAGGAGCGATATTACCCACCAGCAGGCGGTCGGAGATATTTAAAAAATAGATATAGGAGCTGTCCGACACTTCCAGGTGATTGTTTGTTTTTAAATACTGTGCCGGATTTGAAATCCGGTACGGGATTCTTTCCATTACTTCATCAAATACCACCCAGCGGTCGTAAAAATAATCATAAATAATCGCGTTCTGCAGACTGTATTTTTCAATTTTTTCCAACGATTCTTCTGTCCTCGACACATACCAGCTTCTGACATTATCTAATCCGGGAGCGGTAAGAGGCGCTTTCAGAAACAACCCTTTGATGAGGTTTTCGTTCAATATGAACTGCTCTTTATTTTCTTCGTAGTAGGCTATCTGTTCGTATTCCCGAATATTGGCCGACACTTTTTCGTTTATCATGCGCTCCTGATACCGGTGACGTATTAATGAACGCCGGTATTCGTTCACCAACCGGTCGATCTCCGTTTTTTCGTCTCCAATATTGTGATACGCCACATCATCCATCAACATATCGATGATGCGTTTTTTAACAAGGCTTTCGGCGCGAATCAGGCTGTCATCAGGCGATAATCCTTTGGATATCTGCGCTTCTATTTCGTCGCGTGTCAAAATGCGATCGTTTACTTTCACCAATATGTTACGTTGAGCAGGCGATATGCCTGATCTTTTACAGGCAACGGGAAAAAGTAAAAAGAGTAGCAGAATCAGTTGTGTATACTTGTTGCAACAATACGGATTATTATACATTTTTTATCTTTTTAATCACTTTCCAATTGATAGTAACAGGATATTTTTCATTCAGTTCCCTGACCCATTCGGCTTCGAGTTGCTCCTGTTCTTCCGGAGGACGGCTCCAGATGCGTTTATTGCTTATTTCAAATAAAAGCGTGCCGTCATAATAGGACTGCATCGTCAGGTTAAATTCCGGATAATCTTTTTCTATGGAACGTTTTTCCATTTCCGTCAAGATTTCGTGTACGAAGTCATTAAATACATCCTGCATAAAATCAAGGGAATACATTTGCGCCGACCGGTGCTTAATTTGCAAATATCTAATAAAATCGGCTTGCGTCCAGTCAAAGGTATCGCAACGAACCAAATTCTTTTCCATTTGCATACCCCGGTTGATAAAGTTGGTATCTATCGGGAATTTCTCATCTGCCATGCGCTTCAATTCCTCATATGCCCCGGCATAAAACACAAAACCATGACGTTCTTTGGTTTTCTCTTCAAAACTGTGATACAAGTCGAAAAGATAATCTGTATGTACCATGGATTCATATATACTGCCTGCTACTTCCTCGAACGGACTTTCCTGTTTTCGACCGATGAGTTTCAAGACATGAAAACCGATACTCGATTGTACGGGTTTGCTGATATCACCCATGTTTTCGAGTGCAAAAGCCGCTTTTTCTATCGACGAGATTACGTTCATTCCCAATCCAAACTCAGGTATCAAACCTCCTTTTCGCGCATTGATTGTATCATCCGAAAAGGCTTTGGCCAATTCTGTAAAATCTTCACCTGTAAGTGCTTTCTGATAAATTGCTTCCGACTTCCGGCGTGTTTCTTCTATTTCATCGTCTGACGGTTCTTTCGATGGATATTCCGTTAAAATATGAGCAATCTGTACCTTTCCGGGATTGGGCATGATCCGGTCTACTTTGATCAGGTGAAAACCGTGCCTTGAACGGATTGGTTTGGAAATATCTCCGGGGTTCATTGTATAGATGTAATCTTCCAATTTTTTCGGGAACTGAAAAGGCATGACATAACCCAACTCAAAGTATAAAACATCGTCATCATTTGTGAACGAATCGCCTGCTTCCTCGAATGATTCTCCATTTTGTATCCGTTGCCATACTGCGAGCGCTTTTTCATAAAGCGCTACTGTGTCGTGAGTTAGAATATATGCTTGTTGATACAGTTCTTGCGGATATCGAAAATAGATATGTTTTATCTCCGGAATAATTTTTGTCCGTTCATACATTGCACGCAACACCTCTTCTTGTCCTGATTTATCTATCAGGAAACTTGCCTGCAATTGAAGGCCTAACTTCTCCAACTCCGCGCTGAACTTGGGGGCTTGATGGATGGTCAGCGCTTCGGCGTCGACCACTTTTAATTTCATGATTTTATATAATTCAACAAACTCCTTCACCGATTCTTTATTTTTGAAATCAACACCATTGCCTTGCTTTGCCATAAAGACAAACTCGGAAAGCGGAACTTCCTTTCCGGCAACAGTCATAACAACCGGTTCTTTTTTTTCTTTCGATTCGACGGCAGTCATCAATCCTACCAACGCAAACAATAAACAAATTTTCTTCATAAATTTATAATAAAAAACATTAATTAGCCAGTTCTGAAATAAACTTGATACGTATCAACCTGATTTCTTCTTCTGTATACTCGTTGCCCAATTCTTTAATTGCATCCTCTAAGGAATCGGTTTCCGATTCCTTGAAATACAAGTAAATATCCTCAATATGATCTTCATCCATGACATCATTGATAAAGTAATCCAGATTGATACGGGTTCCCGAATAAACGATAGTTTCTATTTCGCCGAGCAGCTCTTCAAATTCAAGTCCCTTACTGTTGGCGATATCATCCAATGCTACCTTTCGATCGATGCTTTGTACGATCCATACTTTGAGTTTTGATTTGTTAGCCACCGTACGGACGCGCAAATCTTCCGGGCGGATGATCTCGTTTTCGTCCACATATTTCTTGATGATATCCACAAACTCCTTTCCGTAGCGTTTTGCTTTTCCCGCACCTACACCGGGAATATTCTGCAACTCTTCGACCGTCACCGGATAGGTGGTAGCCATTGCTTCCAGCGAAGGATCCTGAAAGATCACATAAGGAGGCACTTCTAATTTCTTCGACATTTTCTTGCGCAAGTCTTTCATGATGGCAAACAACTCCGGATCGACAGCACACGACCCGCCGCTTTGCATGGGGACATCATCATTAAAATCGTCGTCATCAAAATCGTTATCCTTCACAACCATGAACGATTCCGGTTTTTTCAAAAAGATATTACCTTTGGCTGTGATTTTCAACAAGCCGTAATTCTCGATGTCCTTTTCGATATACCCTGCAATAAGCGCCTGACGTATGATCGCATGCCACAACTTCTCCCCTTCTTCTTCTCCGGTGCCAAATATCTCAAGTTCATTATGCCTGTATGATTCAATATCCGACGTCTCATGCCCAATTAATACATTCACAACATATTCCGACTTGTATTTCTCCTTCAAAACGCCTATAGCTTCTATCAATGTGAACAGCAGTTCTTTGGCTTCAATCAGTTTCTTGGGCTTAAGGCAATTGTCGCAATTATGGCAATTTTCTTCCGTATATTTCTCGCCAAAATAATGCAACAATACTTTTCGGCGGCAAACAGCCGTCTCGGCATATGCTGCGGTTTCTAGCAACAGTTGTTTTCCAATTTCCTGCTCCACAATCGGTTTTCCCTGTAGAAATTTTTCAAGTTTCTGCAAATCCTTATTCGAATAAAAAGCAATACACTGACCTTCGCCGCCATCGCGCCCGGCGCGTCCCGTCTCCTGATAATATCCTTCGAGGCTCTTGGGAATATCATAGTGAATCACATACCGCACATCCGGCTTGTCAATCCCCATTCCGAATGCGATAGTAGCGACAATCACGTCGATCTCTTCCATCAGGAAGGCGTCTTGATTCGCAGAACGCACCTGCGATTCCATACCTGCATGGTAGGGACGGGCTTTTATGTCGTTGGCTTGCAGTATCTCGGCAAACTTCTCCACTTCTTTCCGGCTCAGACAATAGATGATACCGGATTTACCCTCGTTCTGCTTGATGAACTTGATGACGTCGCGATCGATGTCATTCGTCTTTTGCCTTACTTCATAATATAAATTGTGACGGTTGAACGAAGAGGAGAACACGGTGGCTTTCAGCATACCCAGGTTCTTCTGAATGTCGTGCTGCACCTTGGGTGTGGCCGTCGCTGTAAGCGCTATCAGCGGACGTGGTCCTATTTCATTAATAATAGGACGAATACGACGATATTCGGGGCGGAAATCATGTCCCCATTCCGAGATACAATGCGCTTCGTCGACCGCATAAAACGAGATGTAAATCTGGCGCAGGAACTCAATATTTTCTTCTTTCGTCAACGATTCGGGCGCAACATACAGTAATTTTGTTTTTCCGGACAGGATGTCGCCTTTCACATCCTCGATAGCCCCTTTCGTCAGGGAAGAATTAATAAAATGGGCGACCCCGTCTTCTTCACTGAAATTGCGCATGGCATCAACCTGGTTTTTCATTAATGCGATGAGCGGCGAGATGACTAATGCCGTACCATCCATTAATAAGGCAGGTAATTGATAGCATAAGGACTTACCTCCGCCGGTAGGCATCAATACAAATGTGTCTTTTTCGTCAAGCACATTTTCTATGATTTCTTTCTGATTCCCTTTGAAATTATCGAATCCGAAATGAAATTTCAGCGCCTCCGCTATTTCATATTTTTTTATTACCGCAGGTTTATCGGTAATATGTAACGTTTCTTTTGTTTTCAAGGTATTAGAAACGCGTACTTTATAAGCTGTTATTTTTTTTTGTTTTTTTGCCATATCCAGAAATTAAAGCAATTAGGCTATTTGCAACCTGTTAACATCCGCATTTTCAAAATTATTTTTTGCATACTGCAGTGACACATGTAATTTCTTTTGCGTTCCCGAAGGCATTTCAAACATCGCATCCATCATAATTACCTCGACAATCGAACGCAAACCGCGCGCTCCCAACTTGAATTCTATTGATTTATCCACGATATAGTCATAGACATCCCCGTCAAACGTAAGTTGAATCTTATCCATTTCAAACAGTTTCACATACTGTTTGATGATCGAATTTTTCGGTTCTGTCAGGATGCGTTTCAACGCATCCCTGTCCAGCGCATTAAGATAGGTCAGAATAGGCAGGCGTCCTATTATTTCGGGTATTAATCCGAATGATTTCAGATCGGTCGGGTTGATATACTTCAATAAATCATTGTTGTCGATTGCATGTTTATCCCGATTGACCGTATATCCTACAACATGCGTATTCAACCTTTTTGCTATCTTTTTTTCTATTCCGTCGAAAGCGCCTCCGCAGATGAACAGGATATTTTTCGTATCCACAGCTATCATTCGCTGTTCCGGATGTTTCCGTCCGCCTTGTGGCGGCACATTCACGACCGAACCTTCCAGCAATTTCAACAATCCCTGCTGCACGCCCTCGCCGCTCACATCGCGGGTGATGGAAGGGTTATCGCTTTTACGGGCAATTTTATCGATTTCATCAATAAAAACGATTCCCCTTTCAGCCGATTTCACGTCGTAATCGGCGGCTTGCAGCAGACGGGTCAGAATACTCTCTATGTCCTCGCCTACATAGCCGGCTTCCGTAAACACGGTTGCATCGACAATACAGAAAGGAACATGAATTTTCTTAGCGATGGTACGCGCCAACAGCGTTTTTCCCGTACCGGTGGCGCCCACCATGATGATATTCGATTTTTCAATCTCGACATCATCTTTTGAAACGCGCTGCATCAATCGTTTATAATGGTTATAAACCGCCACCGAGAGGTATTTTTTAGCATCTTCCTGACCGATCACGTACTCATCCAGAAATTGTTTGATATCGCCGGGTTTGGGGAAATCCTTGGCATCAACCTGAAATGAATGAGCGATTGACTGTTGCTTTTCCTGTAAAACAATATCGTATGCCTGCTCCGAACAACTATCACATATATTACCCGATATACCGGTAATCAGCAACTTAGTCTCTTTGCGCGACTTGCCGCAAAACGAACATTTATCATCGGTTCTGCTCATGATAAACTGCTTTTCTTTATTAATACATCATCAATCATACCATACGCTTTGGCTTCGGTCGCCGTCATCCAGTAATCACGGTCGCTGTCGCGCTCGACGTCTTCATACGGTTTGCCGGAATGGGTCGCAATGATACGGTACAGTTCTTCCTTGATCTTTAAAATCTCACGAACCGTTATTTCCATATCGGTTGCCTGTCCCTGCATTCCGCCTGCGGGCTGGTGCATCATCACACGCGCATGTTCCAACCCGAAACGTTTACCTTTTGCGCCCGATACCAGGATCACGGAAGCCATTGAAGCTGCCATGCCCGTACAGATTGTTGATACCTTGCTGCTGATATACTGCATGGTATCATATATACCCAATCCCGCATATACAACTCCGCCCGGCGAGTTGATATAAATGGAAATGTCCTTACCGGGGTCGCTGGTATCCAGATACAAAAGTTGTGCCTGAATCACGTTGGCGGTGTATTCATCAATTTGCGTCCCCAAAAAAATGATCCGGTCCATCATCAAACGCGAAAACACATCCATCTGCGCTACATTCAACTGACGTTCTTCAATGATCGTCGGCGAGATGTAACTGCTTGTAAAATTCATATAACTATCCAAAGCGTTACTGTTCATTCCCAAATGTCTGGTAGCATATTTATTGAAATCACTCATAATTGTTTATCTTTCTTATTAATCACTTTTGTTCTTTTATAATTTCATTGAATTTGTCGACGGTCACTTCCTGTTCGTCGATTGTAATTAACGTTCCAATCAAAACGGTCAATTTTTCGTCAAGCACACGGTCCGCCAGATCGTCAACAGTTTTCTCGTTTTTCAACATGTCTTTCACATAGTTTTCGAGCATGTCATCCGGTACGGACATCATCCCGTACTGCGCAAATTGTGAACGGACTACCTGCCGGGCCAAGGCATCAATGTCATCGTTTTCGACTTTCAAATCATGCTCCCTGACAAGTTTTTCCCTGAAAAAATGATATTTCAAATCTTTGATCACTTTCGGAAAATCATTCTCAACCTCTTCCATTGTCGACTTGTTTGTAATCAACAGCCAGCGTTTCAGAATGTCATCCGCAAATACGACATCATCCGTTTTTTGAATCAGCATATCGCGCATGTTTCTCTTGAGAATTATTTCTACATATGAGGCGTACTGTGTAGAGATCGATTCTTTGATCTTCTCCCGAAATTCCGTTTCGTCTTTCGCCGCTTCAGGTCCCAAAATCTTGTCAAAAAACTCCGGGTTGAGTTCTGCGGGATTATATCGGGTGATTTCTTTTATTTCAAACGAAAAATCACTTTTCATGTTTTTTACCTCGTCCTTTTCAATTTTCAGGAAAGAAGCGATCTCTGCTTCCGCACCTTTATAGGTTTTATAAGGGTTAAAGATGATCGTTTTTCCGTTTTTCGCTCCGATAAATTTCTTTTGCTCCATTTTACCTTTCATATAGGCAGGCATCAGTACCGCGTCTTCAATGACAATGCCATCGGTTTTTGGCACTCCCGCTTCCAATTCGATGATCTTTCCCTTCACGAGGTCTTCAGCGACTACGGTATCTGCCATCTCATGCGTTCCATATTGTTTGCGATACGAATCGACTTGTTTATCAACAGTTTCATCATCGATCATAATCCTGTACGACATCAAAGTGTCGTCCTTCGATAATTGAGCCATTATTTCCGGTTTCAACGCGATATCAAAGCAAAATTCAAAATTTTCATCAATGTCAAAATCTATCTTTTTCTGTTCGGTTTCGTTGGGTATCGGATCGCCTAAAACATTTACCTGGTTTTCTTTCAAATACGAATACAAACCATTCGTGACCAGTTTGTTTACCTCTTCAGCCATGGCTTGCTTTCCATACATTTTTTTTATATAGCCCAGGGGTGTCATACCCGGTCGGAAACCAGGTATCCTCGCTTGTTGACGCATCTTGCGCAGGCTCTTATCCAATGATTCCGCATAATCATTTTTTTCGATTTCCACTTTTAATAGGACGCTGACAGCGTCGATGTTTTTTAGAGAGATGTTCATTCTGAATCGTTTATTTAAATAATCATTTATAATTCCCAAAAATAGGATGCAAAAGTAATAAAAAAATTTATCGTTTATCTTTATCTTTGAAATTTTTATTGACAAGAAAAACAATTGCAATCAAATTCACTATCAGAATACCTGCATAACATGCAATAAAAAAAGCATACTTTGGTTTATCCTGCAATTTGACAAAATATAAAATTGTTGCTGTAATTACTATTAAAGCAATAAGTATCAATAATATCCGTATAATATTCCGCTTCATTCACATCAAAATAATCACTGCGAAGATAATACAGTTTTTTGTATTTCTCTCAACTTGCACTATCTTTGTGTCGTTTTTGAATATTTTTAACTATTAAAATTACAGCAAGATGAATCAAAGTACATTGCAAATCGCACGGGCAAGTTATAATCCCAAGATTCCCGCCACCCTGAGAGGAAACGTTATAGCCGTTGAAGGTAAGTACACACAATCGGTATCCGATCAGGAAGAAATTAAAAAAATCTTCCCGAATACCTATGGATTACCCGTGTTGACGTTTGAGCAAAGCAATGAAAAACAAGTAGTTCCGGCTATCAATGTCGGCGTGATCCTTTCAGGTGGTCAGGCGCCCGGCGGTCATAACGTGATTGCAGGCATATTCGACGGCTTGAAAGCTGTAAATGACGACGCGCGACTTTATGGTTTTATCCTCGGACCTGATGGATTAATCAAGCACAACTATATGGAACTCACCGCCGACATGATCGATGCCTATCGCAATACAGGCGGTTTCGACATGATTGGGTCCGGACGTACAAAACTTGAAGAAACCGACCAGTTTGAAAAAGGTCTCGAAATTTTGAAAAAGTTAGGCATTGGCGCTTTGGTTATCATCGGTGGTGACGATTCGAATACAAACGCATGCGTATTAGCCGAATATTATCAATCCATCAAGGCAGGCGTGCAGGTGATCGGCTGCCCGAAAACCATTGACGGCGATCTTAAAAACGAACAGATTGAAGCCTCTTTCGGCTTCGATACGGCATGTAAGGTTTACTCGGAAGTGATTGGAAACATTGAACGTGATTGCAATTCAGCACGCAAATACTGGCATTTCATCAAACTGATGGGACGTTCAGCCTCCCACATCGCCCTCGAATGTGCATTGCAGACGCATCCCAATGTCTGTATCATTTCGGAAGAAGTCGAATCGAGGAACATGACGCTGGACGACATCATCAACGAAATAGCAACCGTCGTTGCCGACCGTGCCGAAAACGGGAAAAATTACGGCGTTGCGCTCATTCCCGAAGGACTTATCGAGTTTATTCCTGCCATGAAACGGTTGATACGCGAACTCAACGATTATCTATATAAAAACGAAGCCGCGTTCAAGATGATCGACAAAAGCGAACAACGCGCCCATATCATCAAAAAACTGACAAAAGAAAATGCGGAACTCTATGCCAGCCTGCCCGAAAACGTGGCGCGTCAGTTAGCGCTTGACCGCGATTCGCATGGCAATGTACAAGTGTCGCTCATCGAAACGGAAAAACTGCTGGCTGAAATGGTTAGTAACCGGCTTGAAGAATGGGCTTTGGCAGGCATACGACTTCAGAACTGGGTGGTCAACGGGAAATATAAAGGCAAATTCGCTACGCAAGTCCATTTCTTCGGATATGAAGGACGTTGCGCCGCTCCGTCCAATTATGATGCCGATTACTGCTACTCCTTAGGATATACGGCGTCATGCCTTATCAACGCCGGCAAGACAGGTTACATGGCTTCCATTCGTAACACGACTGCTCCGGCATACCAATGGATCGCTGGCGGGATTCCCATCACGATGATGATGAATCTGGAGCGACGGCACGGACACGACAAACCGGTTATCAAAAAAGCCCTTGTCGATCTTGATGGAGCGCCGTTCAAAGCATTTGCAGCCAACAGGGATATATGGGCTATCGAAACCGATTACGTTTATCCGGGTCCCATCCAGTATTTCGGACCTGCCGAAGTATGCGACCAGCCCACCATCACTTTACAACTGGAACATTCATAAATTAGTAGGGGGGTAAGTTTATAAATTTGTAGGGCAGGTTTATAACCTACCCCTTTTTTATTATTGGAATTCAAGTTTCGTATGATCATCTTTGAGAACCGTATTTGCGTTATGATGATCCTTACTCAGGTAGACGGTGGTAAGATTGGGATTTTCCGTACAATCAAGCATTTTCAACGCCGTATTGCCGGTCACATCCAATGTGGTGAAAAGATTTCCGGGACAATACATTAATTCCAACAATGTACAACCGGTTACATTGATAGACGACATCCCATTATCAAAACAGGTGATGTCCCTTAAAAGTGTCATGTTACTCAAATCCAATGCAGACAGTTTATTCCCGCCACAAATGATGCTTTTAAGATTTGACATGCCGAGCACATCCAACGAAGTCAGTTTATTATAACTGCAATTTAATGTCTGAAGGTTTGTAATGTATTTAATCCCTGTCAAGGATGTAATGTTCAATCCGCTGCAATCAATATTTGTTATCGCAGCCAGTTCGCCCGCATCAATACTTCCGTCTCCATCTTTATCGAAGTTCGATATCAGATAATCTGCAAAAATGGGGTCTGCAATCGGAACACCGACAACATCCGATATTTCAACAGAGCCGTCCGACGAAATAAATATTTTCAACGACATCTGGCTTGACGACTTGAATACCTTGAAACCGGGCTTATTATCTTCACAGTGCAATGTTTCCAGTTTCAAATTCCGCCGCACAGTCAATACCGACAAACTGTTATCCTGACAATCAATATATGTTAATTCCTGATTATGTGATACATCTAAGGAGGTCAATTGATTATGCTGACATTCCAGGGAGGTTAATCTCCAAAGATCCGATATGTCAATCGACCAGAGCTGGTTACCCGAACAATCCAGTACTTGCAAAGCGGTAAGCTCGGAAATCGGTAAAGACGACAAATTATTGTTATTGCATTTCAATGACGTCAAATTGGTGAAATTTTCTATTCCTTCTAATGAATAAATGCCTAATCCCGAACAATTAATCGATTTAGCCGCTAATGCTTCGTCTTTCGATAGTTCGTTGTCGCCATTCGTGTCAAAATTTTCCATGATATACTCCCGAAACTTGCTGTCAGGTATTTTTATTCCTCCCACCTCCTCGCCAACTTGTCTGATGGTGACATTTTCGTCAAGCAACAGATTTTCAATTGTCAGTCCCGTTCGCACAAAGATTTGCAGCAAGTGCGGATTGTTTTGGCAATTCAAGGTATGAAGCAATATGTTATATCTAAAGTCAATCCATCCACTGAGTGAATTATTCTGACATAACAACACTTCCAGTTTCGTGTTGGCACTAAATTCAAAACCTATAAGTTTGTTATCATTACAGATAAACGTAACTAATTCCTTATTCGTACCCGTATTGATTGTTACTAAGGCATTATGGCTGCAATCCAGCGTGACTAATGCCGTATTCTGGGAAATATTCAATTGCGATAACTGATTGTTGTCGCATATTAAGGTGACAAGTTTTGTAAGCGCATTTAAATTGAGGGATGTGATTTTATTACCGGAACAAGTAAGCGACGTCAGGTTGGAAAACAGGCTGAGACCATCCAAAAACTCAATGTCAAGATTGGAACAATCCATCTCCGTGATGGCTTTAATTTCCATCTCCGATATACGTTGATCATGGTCGGTATCGAAATTCTCAAGCAGATAGGCTAAGAACGCTTCATCTTTTATTTCTATATAAGTTGCATAGACTAATGAAGTCGGAGGCGTATCCATATAGATATACTGTATATGCTGCCCCTGTTCGATAATCACTGTCGTCAGATTGGCATTATTTCGACAATTCAAGGTGTTTAACGCACTATTCATGCGTAAATCCAATGTTTTCAAGTTATTCTGCTGACAAGACAACCTCTCTAACTTTACATTGCCCGAAATATCCAATTCGATCAAACTGTTGTCCGCACAATTCAACTGTAACAATTCGGTGTTTGCCTTTAATTCCAGATTACTTATCTTGTTTGCAGTCAAAAATAATTCTTTCAATTTCAAATTTTGTGATACATTCACTTGGGTCAACTTATTATCGACACAATACAGTACTTCAAGATTGGGGAAAGATTCGATACCGGTCATCGAAAAGATATCCAACCCGTTACTCCTGATATCTGTAATCATTAACGCTTCTTCGGTCGATATTTCACCGTCATGATCCGTATCAAATTGCGCCACAAGATACGCCTTGAAATGCGCGTCCGGAATAATCACATATTCTTTCTCGGGCGGCGTGTAAGGGTATACTAATTCCGTGTTTTCACTATCATAGTTCAATTCGGGAATAATTTGCCCTTCAGCCAGCAATATTTGATCTAACAACGCATTATCCAGGCAATCCAGTTTTTCCAGTTTTGAGTTATTGCTGACATCTAAAATGGTCAATTGATTACCCGAACAGTTCAGGGTCGTCAATTCAAGGTTCTTGCTGATATCCAATTCCGTCAGTTGATTACCCGAACAGTTCAGTGTCGACAATTCAAAGTTCATACCGACGTCCAAATCCGTCAGTTGATTACCCGAACAGTTCAGGGCCGTCAAGGCAATATTGTTGCTCAAATCCAATCCGGTCAGCCCGTTGTTCGAGCAGTCTAATGTCGCTAAAACGCTTATTTCGCTTAAATCTAAAGTGCCAAGATTGTTCGAACTGCAATTCAATGCTATCAATTTCAGATTTTTACTGATATCCATTGCGGTCAGCAAATTGTCATTGCATATCAGCGTGTCCAAATTGACAAAATATTCCAGTCCTTCCAGGGATTCGATTTCTTTACCGGAACAATCCATACGTGTAACCGCTTCGGCTTCTTCCGCACTGATAACGCCATCTCCATTCAAGTCGAAATTTTCAACCAGATACTGTTTGAATTTTTCATCGGGTATCTCAATTCCATCAATGACAACAATGATTTCCTTTCCGCTTTGAAACACCTCAATCTGAACGGTTTTGTCCTCTGCCTTGACGGTTACTACTGCACTTCGCACTTCTGTTTCCGGATTGGCTGAAATGGTTACTTCAACAGTAATCCGGCTATCGGCTTTCCCCGAAGAATGTGAAAATGTCAACCAGGAGGCTTCTGTCGAGATTATCCAATCCTTATTCGAGAAAACAACGAAAGACTGTTTCGATGTCGAAGCCTCAACCGAAATAGCTGATTTATCAACTTCTAACCTGGTCGGTATTATCGGCTCCTCTTTTTCCTTACAACTAATTAACAATGACAAAAACAGACAAGTCGTTGTCAATACAAATAATATCCTTTCCATCTTCATCTACATTTAAAAAGTAAATCTACTCAATTATTATCGTACATAAGTCTGCAAAGGTAGGCATGTTTTTTATTAATACAAAATTTTTCACCGTATCCAGTTAAAAAATCGGGAGTATTACATGAAATTTACGTTTTCATGTGTTTTTCGGGCGTCTAATCCGTAGCCGAGGTGAACGATTACTGCATTTTTATTATTTGTAAAAAAATCTTTCGCCCATTCATCATACCATGCTCTTCCTGCGCATCCGTTTGCGCTATGGCTGTCGTCAAAACCATTGAAAATAGCAGTGTAGCGAAAGATTTGTGTTTACGCATATGGGTCGCTTTACTTATTCGTCGTTTACCGAATAACGAACATAACTATCTATATATCAGGCGTAAAGGTGTAACTTTTTTTGAAATAATCCATATGCAATCATTAATATGTCCCGTTTGAATCGCATTATTTGCCCCACTATCGAATCATCGAAAAGACAATCTTTGAAAGTGTAATTCTTCCGTTTCTGCAATAACCAGATAGTTGCAAATTTTAAAAAAATACATTTTCTTTGCGACAAAATATTTGGATATTGACATGCGATAAAACGATGAAAAGTAGAATTTTTAAAACAATTTCCGTTGTTGTATGCCTGTTCGTTTGTGCGTGGATAGCCAACGAAGTAAGAAACATTGACGATGAGGTTTGTACGGTTATCGTTTCGTTAGACGGATTTCGGTGGGATTATCCGCAATTGTACGATACGCCCAACCTTCATCGAATGGCCGTTCACGGCGTTCACGCACCATCCATGCAGCCGTCGTTCCCTGCATCTACTTTTCCGATGCACTACACGCTTGCTACCGGGCTTGTACCCGACCATCACGGCATTCTCGACAATTCATTTTGGGATACGGAGCGTAACGTCAGGTATTCCATGAGCGATTCGTCTACCCGAA
>Ga0082212_10002419_pt1 | contig 27201 bp, 24 predicted proteins | sample TergutNt197P3_FD_71548 | JGI IMG/M metagenome (GOLD analysis project Ga0082212, IMG submission 71548) | Neocapritermes taracua P3 segment gut microbial communities from Petit-Saut dam, French Guiana - Nt197 P3 | ecosystem: Host-associated > Arthropoda: Insects > Digestive system > Gut ...
CGCTAATATCGCCGGACAGCGAAGAAATCGGGCTGTCGGCGAACCCCGCTGTTTTTGCGCTTATAGGCACGATACAGGAAGAGACGCACAGATTCGCCGTCGAATACCACAGAAGCCTGCGCTCCAAAAACAGCTACAAATCAAAACTCGACGTCATAGAAGGCGTCGGCGAAAAACGAAGGAACGATCTTTTGAAACACTTTAAAAGCATCCGCGCTATTTCAAAAGCGGAAATCGAAGAGTTGACAAGCGTAGTGCCGAAGAATGTAGCGGAGAGAGTTTACGAGTATTTTCGTGCGCGCTAAAGCGCCTGATTCGAGGCGGGAATAGAACAGAACAGGAAGAAAGGTATGGACGTATAAATGCGCGTTATTGGCGGGGCGGCGAGAGGCCGCAGACTTAGGGAACCTAACGGCGAGAGCATCAGGCCGACGAGCGACATGGTTAAGGAATCAATATTCAACATCGTCCAGTTCGACATCGAAGGACGCAGCGTGCTGGATCTGTACGCGGGAACGGGGCAGCTCGGCATTGAAGCGCTGTCAAGAGGTGCGCGCAGCTGCATCTTCGTGGACCGGGACCCGACAGCGGCAAAGCTGATACGAGAGAATGTCAAAACATGCGCCTTTTCCGACAATGCGCACATTTTCGCGCGCGACGCACTGACATATCTAAAGGGCGCCGGGAAGTTCGACCTGATATTCTGCGACCCTCCATACGACTCTGATTTAGCCGGCAAAACACTGCTGCAAATAATAGAATTTGACAAATTGAACCTGAATGGTATAATCATATGCGAAACGCGAACGGATACAACCTTGCCGGACGTACCGCCGCCTTATGAGCTTCAAAAGGAATACAGGTACGGGAAGGTCAGGATCTCGAGGTTCGTGAGACTTTAGAGGTTAGGCCTAAGGAACATAATAAGTATGAGTATTGCCGTATATCCGGGCAGCTTCGACCCGATCACGCTCGGACATCTAAACATTATCAGGCGCGCAGCAGGCATTTTCGATGAACTGATAGTCTGCGTCATGGTCAACTCAAGCAAAACCCCTCTCTTTGACCATGAGGAGAGGGTGGAGCTTATTCGCAGGACGGTTTCGCGCTTTCCCAACGTAAGGGTGGAATCGTCGGACGACCTTGTTGTCGTGTTCATGCGCGAGAGAAGCGCAAAGGTGATAATCAAAGGCCTGCGGGCCGTATCGGACTTTGACTGGGAGTTCCAGATAGCGATGGTCAACAGAAAGCTGGACGAAAGCATCGAGACGCTTTTTATGCCTTCAAGCGAAAAATATACTTTCCTGAGTTCATCGGTAGTTAAAGAGATGGCGAGGTACGGGGCAGACCTGGGAACATTCGTACCGAAAGAGATCATAGAAGATGTAGTCAGAAGAGTGGCTGACAGGGCGGAGGTGGCGTTATGAGCAGCAGGATCCCGGAATTGTTGGAGATGCTCTACAGTATGATTACTGAGGCCTGGGGCCTTCCGTTGGGAACGGAAAAATGCGTGATCGAGCGTGACAAAGCTCTGGACCTTCTCGATGAGATAAAAGCTCAGTTCCCGACAGAGATCGCGGAAGCAAACAGGCTCCTCGAGGCAAGAAACGACTTTATCGGAAATGCGAAACGGGAAGCGGAGAGTATTCGCCATGCCGCGGAAGACCGTGCGCGCCAGTTGATTGACGAGCAGGAGGTCATCCGCATTTCGAGGGAGCGGAGCCAGGACATGCTTTCTTCCGCCGAGACGACGTCCAGCGAGCTGCGCCGCGTGGCAAACGAGTATGTGGACGATGCCATGAAGCGCACTGAGGAAGCTCTTTCAGCCGCGCTGGAGGAAATCAGGCAATCAAGGAACAAATTCATGCAAGCCGCGCGGGCCGCCGCTGCCGCGCCGCCGCTGCAGCCCTTGCAGCCTATGCAGCCCGTGCAGCCCACGCAAGACAACGAAGAAGAGTATTTGGACGATTGACGATTGATGATTGACGATTGACGATTGACCCGGTGATTGACCCGGAGATTGCCCCGGTGATTGCCCCGGTTTCTAAGCCAAGGTATACACGCCGGTGTATAGGTTGCTATAGTAAGTTGCTATAGCAATATGCTGTAACAAAATACTATAACTGAATACTATAGAAAAAAACGCAAAAATTTTTTGCGTTTTTTTTGTTTTTGCTATTGACATCAATTTTTACCGGCTCTATAATGAGTGACATCGAAGTGGTGAATTGTGGAGAAAAGTGAGATAAATTCCCATTCTGGTGGTGAAAGGCGGATCAAAAGTGGCCGGAATGTATGGTACATATCAACATTCATTGGATGCCAAAGGGCGTCTTTTCATCCCTGCGCGCCTTCGCGACGAATTGGGCGAAGAGTTCTTCATCACTATTTCTTCTGAAAAATGCCTCACTGCGTATTCGAACAAGAGCTGGGAGCACATGCTCGAGGATATCAGCGCGCGGCCTAAAATGGACCAGAAGAAGATGCGCAGCGTTTATGCGCATGCCGCGAGAGTCGAGCTTGACGGGCAGGGGCGGATACTGATACCGCAGGCGCTGCGCAATTTCGCAGGGCTCGGAAAGAATGTCGCCGTCGTAGGAGTCGGGGAATGCGCGCAGCTTTGGGATGCGGAAGCATGGGCTGAAGTCGACGCCGGCGAGACGACGCCTGAATACATTGCAAGCATCTTTGAGGAGCTGGGGATCTGATGGAGCACATACCTGTGCTGCTTGAAGAATGTATAAGCGGATTGAACATAGTTCCAAGCGGAGTGTACGTAGACGGCACATTGGGCCGCGGAGGGCATGCGCGGGAGATAGTAAAAAAGCTTTCTTCCGGAAAACTGATCGCAATCGACCGTGACGCCGATGCGCTAAAAGAGGCAAGGCGGCTGCTTGCAGATGATAACAGCCGCATAACCTTCGTTCACGGGAACTTCAGGGATATTGACGCGATACTCGAAAACCATGCCCCGGAGGTTGACGGCATGCTGTTCGACCTTGGAGTCTCTTCGCCGCAGCTCGACGATAGCGGCCGTGGGTTCTCCTATATGCATGACGCGCCTTTGGACATGAGGATGGACAGGCTCAGCGCGGTCACAGCAAACGACGTTGTGAACGAATGGCCGGAAGATGAGCTGCGCAAGATATTCTTCGAATACGGTGAGGAGCGGTATTCCCGGCAGATAGCGCGGGCAATCGTAAAAAAACGCGCGTCAGAGCCTATAACCAGTACATATGTGCTCAACGATATAATCCTCAGAGCAATTCCGCCCGCAGCGCGGCGCGAGGCGCAGCATCCGTCAAAAAGGTGTTTCCAGGCAATCAGAATTGCAGTAAACGACGAGCTGGGCGCAATAGCGGGCATGCTCGAAGCGGCTCCGGATAAACTAAAACCGGGCGGAAGGATTTGCATAATATCGTTCCAGTCACTCGAAGCAAAACTCGTGAAGCGTGCATTTTCCTCCCGCATTAACGGGTGCAAATGCCCGAAAGAACTCCCGGTGTGCGTCTGCGGGTTCGTACCGACGCTGAAACTGATAACAAAAAAAGCTATCAAGCCTCGCGCCGGCGAGGTCGCTCTCAACCCCAGGGCAAGGAGCGCGGAGCTGCGGATAGCGGAGCGGATTTAGACTTTGGGTTCGGGAAACAGTGAGATTCCGGGTCAAGCCCGGAATGACGCGGGAACGAGGGCTCAGGGGCGCCGCGCCGGCGGCGCAATGATTTCAAAGCGGGAAAGGAGGGTTGGTTGAGATGGCGGAAGCGGCGAGAGTGCTTGAGTTTCCGGATGATTACATAGCCGGAACTGCAGCGCCGGCAGGCGAAGCATATGCGCTGCCCGGAATAGGCCCTGCGGCTATCCCTCTTCCGCGGGAGGAAGCGCTGCCCGCGCCGAGGCCGGAAATAGCGATCGAAAAAGCCCACGGGGTGTCGCTGTTCACGCTGTTCGGGGCTGTTTTCGTCGCTGTCCTCATGGTCTTTATCGTGCTTGCGTACATCAATTATAACGAGGTGACAAACGAGATCGTCAGGCTCGGCGCGCAGCTCGATAGTCTGACAGAGCAAAAAAGCAAGCTGGAAATCGAATACGAGAGTGTTATCGATATGAAAGAAGTCGAACGCTATGCCAGGGATGTTCTCGGTATGTCGAAGCCGGACACAAACCAGGTTTTTGTCGTTCAAACAGCGACCCAGGACAAAGCGGAGGTTATAGACCGCAGCGGCGGCGAAGCAAACGCGCTGAAGGGGTTCGGTACCTTTATATCGTCATTGCTCGAGTATTTCAGGAAGAATTAGTACGCGCCAGTACGCGCGTAGGAGTTAGGAGATAGGAACTAGGAACTAGGAACTAGTGGCTAGTGGCTAGTGGCTAGTAGTGCAAATGTATTCTCCGCTGAGAATACTTGCGCCAGGGGGTAGATATGGCAGAAGAGGCTGGTAACAAGGAGCAGGCCGCGAAGCGCCCGCAAAGGCTTAGCAAAGCGCAAATAATCCGCACATTTGTATTGCTGCTGCTGTGCGGAGTTGCGGCGTTTGCAGTACTTGCGGTCAAGCTATACGACATACAAGTCGCGGACCACAACCGCTATGAGAGCCTTGCGCTGGGGAACCAGCTGCACCAGTCTACGCTCACCGCCTCGCGCGGCGCGATATATGACACTAACGGCAAAATACTGGCAATGAGCGCTTCAGTCGAGAATGTGTTCATCAGCCCGCTGGAGATACAGAAGTACGAACAGGACGCAAGCTTCATCGCATACGGGCTTTGCGCTATTCTTGACGTGACCCGCGATTCAGTAATGGAAAAGGTTGCGAAAACCAACTCGCAGTATCAGATAATCAAGACAAAAGTTGAAAATGATCAAGCGGGGCAAGTTCGCGAGTTTATCAAAGAAAACAAGCTCAGAGGCGTATATCTGGAGCCCGCATCAAAAAGATACTATCCCGGCGGCAGCCTTGCGTGCCAGATCATTGGGTTCGTCGGTACGGACAACACAGGCCTGGAGGGGTTGGAGCAGCGTTATGAGAAATACTTGACGGGGGTGAACGGCAGGGAGGTCCGCCTGAAGAACGCGCGGGGCACAGACTTGCTGTTTGACGGATACAACGACTATTATGTAGCGCAAAACGGCGACAGTATTTATTTAACGATAGACTCTCAAATTCAGTACTATGTAGAAAAGCACCTCGCTCAAGCTATTGAGGACTACGACGTGCAAAACGGCGCGTCATGCATTGTGATGAACGCCAAGACCGGCGAGATCCTGGCAAACGCAAACTACCCGAACTATGACCCGAACGATTTTCAGATGCTCGGAGAAAAAGAGCTGGAAAAGCTTGCGGAGATAGAGGATGAAGAGGAGTATAAAAAAGCTTATAGCGACGCGCTGTACAAGCAATGGCGCAATAGATCGCTGTCGGACGCATATGAACCAGGCTCAGTATTCAAAATACTGACGCTTGCTATGGCGCTGGAAGAAAACGAAGCTTCACTGGACTCTCTTTTTGACTGCACCGGCTCGATGGCGGTGCTGGGGCGCGACGATAAAAACGGCGACCCGATCCCGCTCAACTGCTGGAACAAGTGGGGGCACGGAACGCAGAGCTTGAACCAGGCTCTGCAAAACTCATGCAATATGGCGATCGTCGACCTCGGCCTCAAGGTTGGCGCGCAGACGTTCTATGACTATATCAGCGCTTTCGGGCTTTTCAAAAAGACCGGGCTTGACAAGAGCGCTGAAGGGAGCAGCATTTGGTGGAGCGAAAATGTGTTTTTCGACAAGTCGAACAAATCGCAGTTGGCGTCCGCTTCGTTCGGGCAGACTTTTAAAGTAACTCCGATACAGATGATAACCGCGGTAGCCGCCGCTGTGAACGGCGGATATCTTATGCAGCCGTATATTGTCAAACAGATAACCGACAGCGAAGGTATGATCGTCGAAGCGACTGAGCCGACGGTTCTCCGTCAGGTAATAAGCGCCGGAACTTCAAAGGCGGTCCGGGAGATACTGGAGGACGTCGTAGCGACCGGCACCGGGAAAAACGCGCAGGTGAAAGGGTACAGGATAGGCGGCAAGACAGGAACGTCTGAAAACACGGAAATGCTGTCTGAAAATGAATCAGAAAAGGATTACATTGTTTCATTCGTCGGCTTCGCGCCTGCGGACGATCCTGAAATCGTCGTGCTTCTTCTTATGGACTCTCCCAGCAACAAGACCGGAATCTACATCAGCGGCGGCTCGATGGCGGCGCCGGTAGTCGGGAACATAATGTCCGACATTCTTCCGGCATGTTTGGGCGTTAAGCCGCAATACTCGGAAGAGGACCTCAAAGACATCAATGTTCATACGCCCAGGCTCTCGTCCAAAAGCGTTAGCGAAGCGATAGCGACCCTGACAGAGCAGGGGTATGATTACATTGTGGTCGGCGAGGGCGACCAGGTGACAGGGCAGGCGCCGGCGTCAAACGCGCATGTCGCTTACGGCACGCAAGTCATAATATTCGCGGGCGAAGACATCCCGCGGGAACCGGTCACAGTTCCAAATCTGTCCGGCATGGCATATGCGGACGCAAAAAAGGCACTTGAAAGCAAAGGGCTGTTCATAAGGACCACAGGCGCGCAGAGGTCAGACAAAAAGGTGGAAATATCCGTCCAGTCGATGCCGGGGGGCATACAGACGACATATGGCGCTGTCATTGAAGTCACACTCATCGACAAAGACGCTGTAGAACTTCACGGGTAGGTACAGCAATGTTACTCAAGGACTTGATCGAAAAAGTAAATATTGTATCCGCCTGCGCGGACATGGACATTGATGTGACCGGCATCAGCTTCGACTCGAGAAAAACCAGCGCCGGGGACCTGTTCGTCGCGCTCAGGGGGTATGAGAGCGACGGGCATCAGTTTATCGGGGCTGCTGCTGAAAAAGGCGCGGTCTGCATTCTTTGCGAGGAAGCCCCGAAAGAAAGCGTGCCATACGTTGTTGTCAGCAACACACGCAAAGCGCTTGCCGCGGCGTCTGCGGTGTGGTTCGGTAACCCGGCGTCGAAGCTTAAGGTGATAGGAGTCACCGGAACAAACGGGAAAACGACTGTCACGACGCTTATCAAGCAGGTAATAGAAAAGGTGTCGGGGGCGAAAGCGGGGCTTATTGGCACCAACGGGAACATGGTCGCAGACAGGGAGCTTCAGACAGAGCATACCACGCCGGAATCGTATGATACGCAGGAACTGCTGGCGATGATGGCGCAGGAGGGCTGCGAATACGCCGTGATGGAAGTTTCCTCGCATGCCTTGCATATGGACAGGGTATACGGGATCGATTTTGAAGTGGGAGTATATACGAACCTTTCAAGGGACCATCTTGATTTCCATGATTCAATTGAAGAATATGCTAATGCAAAGGCGAAGCTTTTTACTATGTCGCGCTGCTGTGCCGTGAATATCGACGATGAGAATGCGAAGATCATGATCGGTGAAGCGGCCGGCGAGGTGTTTACATACGCTATTTACAATGAGGCTGCGGACCTCATAGCGAAAAGCTTGCAACTATATTCGGACAGGGTCGATTTTTGCGCGCTGACGATTGGGAAGATAAGCAGGGTGGTGCTGCAAATCCCGGGCATGATTTCGGTTTACAACTCGCTTTCGGTACTATCGGCGGCAATCATGCTTGGCTTTGACATGGACGCTGTCTCTGCCGCCCTCAATGATTGCGCGGGCGTCAAGGGCAGGGCGGAGGTCGTGCCGACGCAGGGCGACTTCACTGTGCTGATCGACTACGCGCACACGCCGGATGCGCTTAAGAACATAATAATAACGGCGCATGGTTTTTCAAAAGGAAGGGTCGTCACCCTTTTCGGCTGCGGCGGGGACCGCGACAGCGAAAAGCGGCCGCTCATGGGGGCTATTGCCGCCAAGAACTCGGATTTTGTTATCGTGACGTCTGATAATCCAAGAACTGAGGAGCCCGGCGCGATCATCAATGCGATACTGCGCGGGATGGAAGATACGGAAACCCCGTATAAAGTGATAGAGAACAGGCGCGAAGCAATAAACTGGGCGCTTGAAAACTCACTGCCGGGAGACATTTTGATTCTCGCGGGCAAAGGGCATGAGACATACCAGATTTTCGGCAAGGAGAAGAAGCACTTCGACGAGCGCGAGGTCGTCGCGGAGTATTTTGCTGGTATTTAGGGCTCAGGGGTGACGCGCCTACGGCGCGTAGGAACTAGGAGCCAGGATTTAGGATATAGTGAGGACGGAGAATACTCGCGCCTGGGGGATAGGGATGACGATAAAACTTATTGCTGCGTTCTTAATATCGCTGGCGCTGACGTCCGCTGCCGGGACGGTGCTGATACCTATCCTGAAACGCTTGAGCGCCGGGCAGGTGATACGTTCCGACGGCCCGGTCTGGCATAGCAATAAACAGGGAACGCCGATAATGGGCGGGATAATGTTTATCGCCGGCACCGCAGTGTCGATTTTCGCAGTGGGGTACAAAGAGATGATGGAAGGTGAGTTCGACCATATCTTTGTCCTTGTCTTCGCAGTCGTTTATGCCATGATAGGCTTTCTTGACGACCGGCAAAAAATGCTGAAAAAGCAAAACATGGGGCTGACGGCTCTGCAGAAGTTCCTCCTTCAGCTGGTCGCTGCAGCAGCGTTCGTAGTACTAATGAGTTACAGCGGAAACCTGACGACGGCCCTGTATATCCCATATGCGGACATAACCGTTACCATACCTGCGGTCGTATACTATATATTCGCCGCATTTGTGATAGTCGGCACTGTGAACGCAGTAAATATCACCGACGGCGTCGACGGTCTCGCTGCCGGTACGTCGATCCCGGTCGCAGTTTGCTACTCGCTCATCGCGGCAATGTGGGGGTATGCGACGCTGGGGATATTTGCAGCAGCATTCGCCGGCAGCCTTGCGGCATTCTTGTTCTTCAATTTCCACCCTGCGAAAGTATTCATGGGAGATACCGGCTCGATGTTCATAGGCGGCGCGATCTGCGCGATAGCGTTCGCTCTGGATATACCGCTCATATTGATACCGATTGGCATAGTTTTCCTGGTTGAAACGCTGTCGGACATTATTCAAGTGACGTACTTCAAGCTGACGCATGGCAAGCGCGTGTTCAAGATGGCGCCGCTGCATCATCATTTCGAGATGTCCGGCTGGAGCGAGTACAAGCTTTTCGCGGTGTATACGGCAGTCTCTGCAGTCTTTGCGGCCGTTGCATATTACGGGGCATGGCTGAGGTATTAGGGGTAACGCGCCAGTATGCGCGTTAGGATTTAGGAGATAGTGAGGACGGGGGATGCGAAGGAGTGGCTAGAGTAGAGTGGGGAACGTGGAGAGTTAGGTATGGATAGTGGGAAATTTGACAGCGCTGATAAAGACGAAATAGAGAGCGGGCAGAGCGCGGACGTGCAGGAAAACGCGGGCGTAAAGGTATTGCCGACATGGAAAAACCGCGTCCTGACAAAGGACTATCTCGGCGAAGCCCAAAAGAACGCCGGCTTTGATATACCTTTTCTCATGCTTACGCTGCTCATATTGATGATTGGCGTTATTATGGTTTTGTCCGCAAGTTTCGCGCGCGCATACTATACCTCCGGCCAGCCTATGATGCTTTTTTCACGGCAGCTTGTGTTTGCTCTGAGCGGCGTTGCGATAATGCTCGTCGTATCACGCGTCAAAATAAAGACTGTATCGCATTTTTCGATGCATTCGCTGATAGTATCGATCATTATGCTTGTCCTCGTTATGAACATAGGCGTAAAAGTCAACGGCGCGAGGCGGTGGATAGGCGTTGGTACGGGCAACAACTCCATCACTTTCCAGCCTTCCGAAATCGCCAAGCTTTCTATAGTGCTTGCGTTTGCGCAGATGTCGTGTAAGTTCGGAAAAAAGATGAAAACATTCAAGTTCGGCGTTATACCGTTCGTCGCAATTACCGCGGTCATCGTAGCGCTTTTATGGTTCGAGCCGCATCTGTCGGCGATCGTTATCGTCGTCGCCCTGTCCGTGATAATGATGTTCGCGGGAGGCACCCGGCTCAGATGGTTCGCGATAGCCGGACTTGCGGTCGCCTCCGCTGCAGCTATCGTTTTTCTTCCGGCAATACGAAACCAGAGCAACAGCGATACAGAGCAAAGCGTAACTGTTAAGCAAATAATCCAGGAGAGCGTGGACAATCTGGGGTATGCGGGAAACCGGATAAACGCATGGCTCGACCCGGACGCGGACCCGCTTGGCGACGGTCTGCAAATTCGCCAGTCTCTCTTCGCCGTCGGGTCGGGAGGAGCATTCGGGCAGGGGCTGGGGCAAAGCAGGCAAAAGTACCTGTATCTCCCGGAAGAGCATAACGACTACATTTTTGCGATCGTCTGCGAGGAGCTGGGTTACATAGGGGCGCTGGTGATTCTTACGCTGTTTGCGCTGCTGATAATACGCGGATTCTGGATCGCGCTGCATGCCAGAGATAAATATAGCTCGCTTATTACTATCGGGATAACGAGTCTTCTGGCTATACAAGTTTTCCTGAACGTCGCGGTCGTGACGAACCTGGTGCCCGCAACCGGTATTTCACTCCCATTTTTCAGCTATGGCGGAACAGCGCTGTGGATACAACTGCTTCAAATGGGGCTGATCCTCGCAGTATCGCGCGAGATACCCGAGCCGGGCGGAACTGATAAGCGTAATGCTGATCTAGCCAGGCAATAAACGCAGTTTCAAGTCATTGCGGGCTTGACCTGCAATCTCAGAAGGGCCGGATAAATGAACTATATGTTTGCTTGCTGCGGAACAGGAGGGCATATAAACCCTGCGCTTGCAATAGCTTCAGAGATACGCCGGAGAGACCCGGATTCGAAAATGCTTTTTGTCGGCGCGGACAGAAATATGGAAAAACATCTCATCCCGCGCGCAGGCTTCGATCTGGTCAATATAAAAATGAGCGGGCTGATACGCGGAATATCACCGCGAAATATAGTCAGGAACGCTGCAACGCTCAAGAATCTGGCGTTCGCGGGGCGCGAAGCAGCAAAGCATATAAGCTCATTCAAACCGGACGCTGTAGTCGGAACAGGCGGATACATTTCTTACCCGGTATTGAAAAAAGCCGCGCAGATGGGGATACCGACGTATATACATGAGTCGAACGCGTCGCCCGGTCTTGCGACGAAGATGCTCAGCAGCACGGTCACTAACGTGTTCGTTGCGTTCCCGGGTATGGAATCGCTGTATAAAAGGCCGGAACGGGTAATTTTCACCGGTACGCCTGTCGGCGCCGGGTTCAGGGATACGCATAAGGAAAGCGGAACGGCCGCCGTGAACAAAAAGCCGCTCGTCGTGTCGTTTTGGGGGTCGCTGGGCGCGGAGCTGATGAACGAGGTCATGGTCGGTTTCATCAGCCGCAATATCGCCGATGATTCATTCGACCATATCCATGCGACCGGCAAAAACGGCGGGGCAGCTAAGATGATGGAACGATTGAAGCAGTCCGGATCGCAGGGAGAGCTGCCGCAGGGTATTCAAATCAGAGAATACATCGACGATATGCCGTCGGTCATGAAAAATGCGGATATCGTATTATGCAGGGCCGGAGGTATGACGATAGCGGAACTGGCAGCGCTGCGAAAACCGTCGATACTTGTTCCGTCGCCATATCTTCCAAACGACCAGCAGACGAAGAATGCAGCCCGAATCTGCGATGCAGGCGGCGCGCTGGCGGTGAAGGAAAACGAATGCTCGGGCGATGCGTTGTACACTGCCGTCATGACCCTGCTGCAGGATAAGGAAAGAATGGATAATATGGCGGCTTCTCTTGGCGTTTTGTCCGCTAACAACGCAGAGGAAATGATCGCCGACATAATACTGAAAAACAACTGTTAAGAAGGCGCTTTGTAATCGAAAGAACAAAGAACACAAAGCCGCGCAAAGAGCCTTCAGTAACATCGAAAGGGGGAGCGTCAGATGGAAAGAAGAAGTAGACGGCGAAAAAGCACCGGCGCTGCAGTATATATTCCGATAGCGGCGCTCCTTGTCATATTCCTGATGATTTACGGAACAAGCGCATTTCTCAAAATAATCGAGATCGAAGTCGACGGCAGCACAAGGTATTCACATGCTGAGATCATTGCGGCGGCAGGCATCGCAAAAGGAGAGAATATGCTGCTTGTGGATACGGTCGACGCCCAAATGAGAGTGAGGACTGTATTACCGTACATCAGCAATGTTGTTATAACACGCACGATGCCCGACACGATACGAATTGAAGTACGCGAGAGCACTCCGCTGGCTGCGGTTGCGTACAGAGGAGCGGTGGCGGTAGTCGATTCCACCGGAAAAGTTCTCCGTATAGCGGAAACTGTACCGCCCGAGCTTATTGAGATCAGAGGGTTCCGCCCCGAAGAGGTTTCGGTGGGGAGCGTCCTGAAGGTTGGCGCTGACGATGAAAACAAGCTAAAATACTTGACAGAGCTCCTGTCTGCAATCGATTCATCCGGTATTCGCGGCGCAGTAACATATCTTGACGTCACGAATATTTTGACGAACATAGTCCTTGAGTATAATGAATACAAGGTCCTGCTGGGCGGCCCGGAGGACGTCAGGGGGAAGCTTGGCGAGCTGCCGGAAAGAATCGCGGAGATAGCCGAAATAACGCAGGACGATAAAGCAGGTTTGTTCAATATGTCGAGCAGACCCTGGCACTGGGAGCCGGAACGTTAAAAATATCGCCTAAACTATTGACCTGAGAAGAAAATAAAGATAAAATACATAAGAATATACAGTTTTTTGGTAATCATGCCCCACAAAGCAGGAACAGATATATACAGTTCACATAAATCATTCGGACAAGCGGATGAATATTAGTATGGGAGGATCAGAGTATGTCGGTTTCATTGGAGAGCGGTCCTGACAATGTTGTAGTTATAAAGGTGGCCGGTATTGGAGGAGCAGGAAACAACGTTGTAAACAGGATGGTCGCCGACGAGACTCAAGGTGTTGAATTTGTCGCCGTTAACACTGATAAGCCTGCGCTTGCCAAGTCAAACGCAGACGCGAGAATCCAAATAGGCGAAAAACTGACAATGGGGCAAGGCGCGGGCTCAAATCCTGAAATCGGGAAAAAAGCGGCCGAAGAGAGCCGCAACAACATTGCCAAAGCGATCGAGAATACAGACATGGTGTTTCTTGCCGCGGGCATGGGCGGCGGCACGGGAACGGGAGCGTCGCCTGTCGTTGCGGATATCGCCAGGGAGGCGGGCGCTCTGACTGTCGGCGTCGTGACAAAGCCGTTCAGCTTTGAAGGCAAACGCAGGATGGAACAGGCTGAGGAGGGGATCAAGAATCTCCTTGGGAAAGTCGATTCTTTGCTTGTAATACCGAACGACAGGCTTAAAAGCGTCTCCGAGCATAAGCTCACGTTTGTCAATGCGTTCGAAATAGCAGACAGCGTGCTGCACCAGGCCGTTGTCAGCATTTCGGAGCTTATCAAGAATACCGGGTTCATCAATCTCGACTTTGCAGACGTCACAGCTGTTATGAAAGACGCCGGATACGCTCATATGGGCGTCGGCCACGCGGCAGGCAAGGGTAAGGCCGAGGAAGCTGCGCGGGCGGCGGTCACGAGTCCGCTCATGGAAACCTCCATCGACGGCGCGCGCGGGGTGCTGGTGAATATCACTGGTTCGCTGGATATCGGCCTGGACGACATAGAGGCGGCTGCAAGTTTGGTGCAGGAAGCTGCGCATCCCGATGCGAATATCATTTTCGGCGCGACGTTTGACGAGGACATGGAAGACGAGATGAGGGTCATTGTCATTGCGACGCGGTTTGACGACAGGCCTGCGCGCCCTGTCGAAAGGGAGGTCAAGCCTGTTGCTGTTCCGGAAATATTTGAAAAGAAGGCTTCGATCCCGCCGGAGCTGAAACCGGCGCCGACGCCTGAGCCGATCCTGACTCCCCCTGCAATACAGCAGCCGCAGGAGGAAGACCCGTTCGATACGATTTTTAAGATTTTCAATTCGAAGTAATATGATACTCTCATCAATCACGAGGCGGCTGGTGCGCGATCGCAGCGTTCAAGCCGTCTCTTTTTTGTGAGGAACGCGCCGTTGGCGCGTAGGAATTAGGAGTTAGGGGTTAGGGGTCAGAAGTGAGTGATTTTTTACGTCCGCAAATGAGTGATGAGCTGCAGTCGATTTCCGTATTGGCTCTGGCGCATATCGGCGACGCTGTTTTTGAGCTTATGGTGCGCACATGGCTGTGCATGCAGGGGGCGTCCACTCCTAAGCGGCTCCACAGCGAAACTGTAGCTTTTGTGTCGGCAAAGGCGCAGGCTGAAGCGGCGTTCCGCCTGTTCCCCGCGCTGAGCGAAGAGGAAATGGCGGTGTACAAGCGCGGGCGCAACGCGCATGTGAATTCAGTTCCGCAAAGCTCAACATATGAAGAATACCACACCGCCACCGGGATAGAAGCCCTCTTCGGTTACCTGTATCTGCGCGGCGAAACAAAGCGTGTGGGGGAGTTGTTTGAGATAGTTGTCGGAGGCTAGTGGCTAGTGGCTAGTGGCTAGTGTAGAGTGAGAAAAGAGAGTGTCTTATGCCGCTGGATGCGATTTGCCTGGCTGCGGTCAGAAATGAGCTTGAGAGCCGGATAGTCGGAATGAAAATTGACAAGGTGCAGCAACCTGAGCGCGACATCATCATACTGTCGCTCAGGGGCGCCGGCGAGCCATGCAGGCTGCTGATATCTGCGGGGGCGCAGGACGCGCGCGTGCATCTGACGCAGCATCAGTTTGAAAACCCGTCCTCGCCGCCTATGTTTTGCATGCTGCTGCGCAAACACCTGACCGGGGCGAGGATACTCTCAGTTGCGCAGCCACAGGCGGAGCGCGCGCTGGAGTTTGAGCTGCAGGCGACCGACGCTATGGGCGCCATTGTCGGGAAACGGCTTATAATTGAGCTGATAGGGCGTATCTCAAATGTAATTCTTACGGATACGGAGAGGATAATCGACTGTCTCAGACGCATCGGGGGAGACCTTTCCGACAAACGCGCAGTGCTGCCTGGTATGATATACCGCTCACCGCCTGCGCAAGCCGTTAAAACCGACCCGTATACAGTCGGTGAAGCTGAGTGGCAGCGCTTGTATAACACTGCCATAGACAGCGCGGCGGAGAAATGGCTGCTCTCAACGTTTACAGCACTGTCGCCGCTGATATGCCGCGAAATATCATGGCGGGCGTCCGGCGATACAGGTATGCGCTTGTCCGGCGGCAAGGATGCGGATGCGGATGCGGATGCCGCGCTTCGGCGTGAGTTTTTCAAGCTGATCGGCGCGGCGCGGGCCGGGGCCTTTGAGCCATGGTCGATCGCGGATGATGACGGTTCGCCTCAGGATTTTTCATTCACACCGATAATGCAGTATGAAGGCGCGCTGCGCATAAAGCGGGAAGAGAGCTTTTCGGAAATGCTGGATGGCTTCTTTACGAAAAAAACACAGCAGGAGCGCGTCAGGCAGCGCGCGTCCGCAATGTTCAAAGCTATGAATACAGCGAAGGACCGCCTTGTGCGCAAGCTTGCCGCGCAGCGGGAAGATATGGCAAAGGCGGCGCAGCGCGATGCAATGCGCGAATGCGGAGATATAATAACGGCCAACTTCCATTTGATTGCCAAAGGCCAGAGCGAGCTGACAGCGCAGGATTTTTACAGAGGCGACGGCGCCGTGCGCACGATTGCGCTCGACCCGCTGAAAACGCCGCAGCAGAATGCCGCAAAATACTACAAGGAGTATTCAAAGGCAAAGAACACAGAAAAGTACCTCGAGCAGCAAATAAAGCTTGGCGACAGCGAGCTTGCGTACCTTGAAAGCGTCGTCCACGAAATAAACCTCGCGGAAGGCGAACGCGACCTGAACGAGATACGCGCCGAGCTGGAACACACAGGGTATATCAAAACCAGAAGGAAGACAAAAGAAAAGCAAGCCGCGACGGCGCCGATGAGGTTCACGTCATCAGCCGGTTTGGAGATACTCGCCGGTAGGAATAACACGCAAAACGACGCGCTGACGCTTAAAACCGCTCAAAAGTCCGACATTTGGCTCCATGCGCAAAAGCAAAACGGCGCGCATGTGATAATTTCCTGCGGCGGCGCGGAACCGGACGAGGCTTCTTTGCTGGAGGCTGCTGCAATAGCTGCTTATTACTCGTCAGGGAGCGCAAGCGGCAAGACAGCGGTGGACTACGCGCAGGTGAAGCATGTCAAAAAGCCGTCAGGCGGGCGGCCCGGAATGGTGATTTATACAAACTACAAGACGGTGATCGTATCGCCCGACGGGCAGCTTGCCGAAAAGTTGCGCGGCGGCTCAAAATCTGATACGATGTAGCGATTCCAGTAATATCTGATAGTTGGACTTATATTAGTGGTTGCCTAATGGGAGGTTCTATGGCAGAAAAGAGTATGAGCGTAGACAGGCTGGAGAATATCATAAGCGTGTTCGGGTCGTTTGATGAAAACCTCCGCTATATCGAAAATGAGCTGGGAGTCAGGATCGTCGACAGGAACTCCGAGCTGAGTATCACGGGAAGCGACGAGGACGTGGATTATGCTGAGCGCGCGATCGGCGGGCTGCTTACAATGGCGGCGAAAGGCGAGGCTATAGACTCGAGGAGCGTGCGCTATATCATCGGCCTTGTAAAAGAGGGGCAGGACGATAAGATCAGCGAGATCACGCGGGATGTTATTTGCATCTCCGCCAGAGGGAAGCCTATAAAGGCAAAGACGCTGGGGCAAAAAAAATACATCGACGCTATTATGAGCAATACAGTAACTCTTTCGATAGGCCCTGCCGGCACGGGCAAGACTTATCTGGCTGTGGCGGCCGCAGTGTCGGCGTTCCGCGGGAAGACGGTGAACAGGATCATTCTGACGAGGCCTGCCGTGGAGGCCGGGGAGCGGCTCGGTTTTTTGCCGGGCGATATGCAAAGCAAGGTCGACCCGTATCTGCGCCCTTTGTACGACGCGCTTTTTGAACTGCTGGGCGCGGAAACGTACAACAAGTATCTGGAGCGCGGCAATATCGAGGTCGCGCCGCTGGCGTACATGCGCGGCAGGACGCTGGATGATTCGTTCATTATTCTCGACGAAGCGCAGAATACTTCGCGCGAGCAGATGAAGATGTTTTTGACGCGGCTTGGTTTCGGGTCAAAAATCGTTATCACGGGCGATATAACGCAGATCGACCTGCCGCCTGACAAGACGAGCGGCCTGCGCGACGCGATGCGCGTTCTCGAGGGCGTGCAGGATATTGCGATTTGCCATCTGTCAGCAGCAGACGTGGTGCGCCACGAGCTGGTGTCCAAAATAATCGAGGCCTACGACAGGCGCGATTCCAAAGCAAGCAATACCCAGCGGGATAAACCGGCGGACACTGCAAGCCGCAAAACTGCAGCCGGGCGGGCAAAGAGAAAATAAGTTATATGTACAAATATAAGCTATATCAATATAGAGTATTCGCCAGGCATAACAAGGTCGATCCAAAGAGCAGGATTTCCATTCCACTCATTAAAAATTGCGTCCGCGCTTCGCTGCAGATGGAAGGTGTGAATGTTCCGTGCGAAGTGAGCGTTCTTATAACAAATGATGCTGAAATCAGGAAAATCAATCGCGAGTATCGTAATATAGACGCGCCGACGGATGTGCTTTCTTTTCCGATGTATGAGCTGGTTCCGGGAAAGTTCAAAGCGCCGGAAGCGGCGGACAGCCTTGAAAGCGGCGTGCTGCTGCTTGGCGATATCGTTATTTCAGCGGACCGCATCCGCGAGCAGGCGCGCAGTTACGGGCATCCGATCGAGCGCGAGACAGCGTATCTGACTGTGCATTCAGTGCTCCACCTGCTAGGCTACGACCATGTGGACGAAGCAAGTGATAAGAGAAAAATGCGCGCGCGTGAGGAAGCTGTTTTAGAATGGATAAAGATTAGGTAGCAGTGGACAGGGGTCAGGGGTCAGAGGTCATACAAGTGGTTAGTGGCTCGCGCCGAGTGGCTAGTTCCTAAGAAACCGGAGGCATAAAATGATCAATAAGACAGCGATGATCACTGTAGCGGGGAGGCCGAATGTCGGGAAGTCGACGCTTACGAATAGGCTTACGGGCGACAAGGTCGCTATTGTGTCGCCCAAGCCGCAGACGACGAGGAACAGGATATTCGGCGTGTTCACTCATGATCAGACGCAGATGATCCTGCTGGATACGCCCGGCTTCCATAAAGCGCGCACGCGGCTTGGCCACTATATGGTCGGCGTCGTGAGGGAGAGCGTCGCGGATGTGGACGCAGTTGCGATGCTCGTGGAACCGATCGACAACATCGGCAGCCAGGAAGAAGCGCTGATAAAGCACATCGAAAACGCGGGCGTGCCGGCTGTGCTCGTTATCAATAAAATCGACACGGTAAGCGTGGACACGGCGCTGCCGGTGATAGAGCGCTACTCGCAGCGCTTCGCGTTCGACGCGATAGTGCCGATATCCGCGAGGAAGGGCGACGGTATTGCGCAGCTGCTTGAAGAGCTGAATAAATACGCAAAAGAGGGGCCGCAGCTCTTCCCGGATGGCATGACTACCGACCAGCCGGAAAAACAGATGATATCAGAGATCATCCGTGAAAAACTGCTTATCTGCCTCGACAAAGAAATCCCGCACGGCACGGCGGTCGAAATAACCAAGTTCAGCGAACGCGATCAGGAGCAAACCGGCGATCCCATATTAGACGTAGACGCGACGATATACTGCGAAAAATCCAGCCACAAGGGAATGATAATCGGGAAAAACGGGGCAATGCTCAAAAAAGTCGGACAGTATGCGCGTGAGGATATCGAGCGCTTCATGGGCGCGAAAGTCTTTTTGCAAACCTGGGTGAAGGTGAAAGAAAACTGGCGCGACAACAATACACTCATACGTAATTTTGGGTATGTAGATTAGGGCTCAGGGCTCAGTGGTCATAAGAGTGGCTAGTGGCTAGTGGTTAGTTCAGAGTTAAGATGGAAGAGATAAGAGTTAAGAAAAAGTGAGCGCATATGTTAACACCAAGGGGCTTGTGCTGCGTGAGACGGCGTACAAGGACTCCAGTAAAATATTGACGGTGCTCACGGGAACGGAAGGGAAGCTGACCGTATCCGCCCGCGGAGCGCTGCGCAAGAACAGCAAACTCACTGCGGCGACGCAGCTCCTTGTCTACTCAGAGATGACGCTGTTTTCAAACCGAGACAGATGGACGCTCACAGAGGCGAGGAGTCTCGAACAGTTCAACGGCTTGCGCAGCGACGTAGCGCTGCTGGCGCTCGGGTCATATTTTGCGGAGCTGACAGAGGCTGTCGCCGATGAGGACAGCCCGGACCCGAACCTGCTGCCGCTGTGCCTGAACGCGCTTTTCGCGCTCAGCGAGGGGATAAAGCCGCCGGAACTAGTGAAGCCCGCGTTCGAACTCAGGCTGATATCGATTGCGGGGCTCGCGCCGCTGTTATCGCAGTGCGCGATATGCGGCAAAGCAGTGCAGGAAGACGCTTACCTCGACCATGTGAACGGGAACATCAAATGCGGCGAACATGCCTCAAGCGACGGCGCGGCGCTGGGGCGCAGCGCAATCGAAGCGGCAAGGTACATACTGGACTGCGAACCGAAAAAAGTGTTCTCCTTCACACTCGACCAGTCTGCGCGGCGCGGGTTGTACGAGGCGGCGGAGCGATACATTCTAACGCAGCTTGACCGAAGATTCAGAACTCTTGATTATTACTATAAATTGTAAGCGAACTAGCTGACAGAATGCAATTTGAACGTCGACTCCGGTCTGCCTCTGAGTTGTCATCCACGATTAGAATATAGAATGGAGCAAAATGCACGAGAAATCATTACGGACACTTGAGTTGCCGGCAATACTTGAAATGCTGGCTGCGGAAGCGGCGAGCGGGGCGGCGAAAGAGAAGGCGCTCAGCCTGAGACCGACAAATGACGCATACTCGGTAAAAAGCCGCTTGGACGAAACGACGGATGCAAAGAATATGATCGCGGTGAAAGGCAACCCGCCGTTTTCGGGCGTGAAAGATATTAGCGACGCAGTCAGGCGCGCTGTGATGGGAGGTATGCTCAATACCAGAGAGCTGCTTGACGTCGCGGGGCTTCTGCGCGCAGCGTCGGCGGCGATTGCGTATGCATCCGGCGACCGCGACATCGGAAGCTCGTCGATAGATTATTTTTTCACATCCCTGCGCGGGAACAAGTACCTGTATGACAGAATATCCTCGGCCATAGTCACCGAAGAGGAGATAGCCGACACGGCAAGCAGCGAACTTTACGACATACGCCGCCATATGCGCATTGCAAGCGACAAAGTACGGCAGGCGCTCAACAAGGTGATATCATCGCCTGCCTACGCCAAGGCGCTGCAGGAAAACATAGTCACGATGAAGAACGGCAGATATGTTGTTCCGGTCAAAGCCGAGTATAAAGCCACTGTTCCGGGGCTGGTGCATGATATATCATCGTCCGGGGCTACGCTCTTCATCGAGCCTATGGCGGCAGTCAATATAAACAATGAGCTGCGCGAGTTGGCGGCGAAGGAAAAGCAGGAAATCGAACGGATACTCGCCGAGCTGTCTGCGGAAGTATCCGACCACGGGGAGGATATTCTTAGCGACCAGGAACTATTGGTAACGCTTGACCTCATCTTCGCAAAAGCAAAGCTTTCGTACAAAATGAATGCGGAAGCGCCTATAGTATCCGGCGATCTGAACATCACGCTGAGAAAAGCCCGGCACCCGCTTCTCCCGCAGAAAGACGCCGTGCCTATCGACGTTAGTCTGGGAAACATGTTCGATACGCTCGTCATAACAGGCCCGAACACAGGCGGAAAGACTGTGACGCTTAAAACTATGGGCCTGCTATGCGCTATGTCGCAGTGCGGGCTGCACATACCCGCGGCGGATGGCAGCGCCTTGCCTGTTCTTAGCGAAATACTTGCGGATATTGGCGACGAGCAGTCGATAGAGCAGAGCCTATCGACGTTTTCGTCGCATATGACCAATATCGTCGGCATTCTCGATAATTGCGGCGGGAAATCGCTGCTGCTGTTCGACGAGCTTGGCGCGGGAACGGACCCTGTGGAGGGCGCAGCGCTGGCGATGGCAATTATCGAGCATGCAAGGGGCAAGGGCGCGCTGATCGCCGCGACGACCCATTACGCTGAGCTGAAGATTTTTGCGTTGACTACGCCCGGCGTAATGAACGCTTCATGCGAGTTCGACGTGGAATCGCTCAGGCCCACATACAGGCTGAGCATCGGAACGCCCGGTAAGTCAAACGCATTCGCGATATCGCAGAGGCTCGGGCTGTCGGAAACGGTGATAGAGGACGCAAAGAGCCGCGTAAAATCCGAGAACGCAGCGTTCGAGGATGCCGTAGCGACGCTGGAGACAGTGCGCACGACGCTTGAAGACGAGCAGAACGAGGTGCAAAAGCTGCTGCGCGACGCCCGGGAGGACCGCAAACAGGCGGAGGAGTTCAAAGCAAAGCTGGAACGCGCGCATGATAACGCGGCACAGAGCGCAAAGCGGGAAGCCTCATTGATCCTGGACGAGACAAGAAAGACCGCGGAATCCATAATGGCGGACCTGCGCGATATGCAGCGAAAAGCGGCAAGCGACGCCGACTGGCAAAAGCTCAACGAGGAAAAAGCGGAGCTTTTCCGCAGGCTCAACGAGGCGGAGCGTTCTGTAACTGAGGTTTCAGAGGATGAGGCTGCTCCGCCGCAGCGGGAGGTCGTGTCCGGAGACAGGGTTCGCCTGCGCGGCCTCGGCACGGTGGCGGATGTTATTTCCGTGAGCCGAGACGGCGTGTTGTCGCTGCAAGCAGGGATAATGAAGATAACCGCCAGCCAGAATGAGGTCATCCTCGTTGAGCACGAGACGCCGCAAGAGGTCAAGAGGCATATCGCTAAAGGCGAAACGCAGCTTCGCGAGCTTACGGCCCGCCCGGAGCTGGATATCCGCGGTATGCAGACTGACGAGGCGATACCTGTTTTGGAGCGTTTTATCGACAGCGCGCGGAGCGCAAATTTGAATACAGTGACTGTGATCCACGGAAAGGGAACGGGCGCGCTGCGGCAGGCGGTCCAGCAGAGTTTGAGGCGCGAGCAGCGCGTGAAGTCGTTCCGCCTCGGACGCTACGGCGAAGGCGAAGACGGAGTCACAATAGTGGAATTGTGATTTTTTCCTGTTGACGTTGGAGCGTGTGTTTGGTAAAGTAGTAGTTGCATCGGGGACGCGATTTTTTCAGCGGTTCAGCGGTTTCCTAAAAAAGCATAAAACGCCCCGATCAGGAGGGACGCTAATGTACGAAAAAAAGGCGACGATAATGAAGCAGGTCGGCCTTCACGCGAGACCAGCCACATTCCTAATACAGAAAGCAAACGGTTTCAAGAGCAGCATTTGGATCGAAAAGGATGAGCGCAGGGTAAACGCAAAGAGCCTTCTGGGGGTGTTGTCGCTCGGCGTTGCGAAAGATACGACTATCAGCATTATCGCCGACGGTTCCGATGAGGTCGAGGCTGTCGACACTCTGTGCGAGCTCATCGCATCCGATTTCGCCGAATAATCAAGAATCACAGCTAAGTAAACACGTGGGGCGGCATAAGCCGCCCCTCTTTTTTCGCTGGCGCGTTTTAACATCAGTCACTTTCGGTAAAACAGCACACCGAGGCAGATTGGGCCGCAGTGGTTGGAGATAACGCAGCCGGCCTCGCAGGCGATTATCTCCTCGAAATCGCGCAGCGACTTTACCTTCTCTTTTACACGACTTACAATATCTTCAGAAACGCCCGGCGGGTAGGTGATGAACAGGCGCTTGGTATCGACGTCGCTGCGGTTTGCCAGCTTATCCGAGACATACTTCAGGATGATCTTCTCAAAGCTGCCCCGGTATTTTTTACCGACGTTCATCTTGCCGCCGACGACCTCGATGCAAGGGTTGAGCTTCAGAAGGTTCGCGCCCAGCGCTGCAAGGCCCGAGCAGCGGCCGCCCAGATACAGATACTTGATCATACCGATAACGAAGCTTGCTTCGACGCGCGGCACAAGGCGCTCCAGCTCCGCGGCGATTTCCTCCGGAGGGAGACCCTGCTCCGCCATGATGGCAGCGTCGAGAACGACATGCCCGCTCCCGGTGGAAAGGTTCTTTGAGTCTATGATATAGACGTTGTCATAATCCTGCGCCGCCAGCTTAGCGTTCTGGTAGCAGGCCGATAAGTCCGAGCTCAAGTTGATGTGGACGATAGCGTCGTGATCCTTGAGCCACAAAGAAAAAAGCTCCTGATAGTCGGACACGTTGCAAGCGCTCGAATGAGTCATACCCGCACCGCTTTCCACGTAATCGAAAATGTCGCTAACAGTGATCTCCAGGCCGTCTTTGTACGGGACTTCATCCTTGATGATAAATAGCGGGGTGATGCCGATATTGTAGCGTTCCAGTATTTCGCGCGGCAGGTCGCATGTACTGTCTGCGGAAATTTTTACTTTCATTCAGACTCTCTCTCCTTGAACCATTTCATTCCGTATAATATAATACAAAAAAGACCTCCGGCGCAATATTTTTTAGTAATATTCAGTTTTTTTTTGTAAAAAACGAATAGAAAACGACTTGAAAGCAGCCTGTGTATAAGATATACTGTAGAACAAATGGCGCAAGCATTTTACTGAATTGAACACTATATTATCTTCAGCATATAATGAAAGGAGACTGGCATGACACACCTAACACCAAAAGAAAACATACTCCGGCTCCTCTACGGCGACATACCCGAGTGGATCCCCTCATACTCATATTACGGGCCGCATCCGGGCGTTGAAGAGAACCCGCCGAACATGAGCGTTATGAACAGCTTTCTCATGGGCAATATATCGCCGGGGATGAGGCGTCAGGGCGGATTCAAAGATATTTGGGGCGTTCCGTGCGTATCCGTCGAGGCGGTCGGAGGCTTTACGATACCGGAGCCGGGCAACTTCATTCTCAAAGACATCAGGGAATGGCGCGACATTATAAAAGCGCCTGATATTTCCGGCGTCAATTGGGAAAGCGTAGCAAAAGAAAACCTGGACAGGCTCCCGTACAGCCGCGAGCAAGCTGCGTTGTTCTACGGCCCCGGCGGCGGTTATTTTCTGCAGCTTATGTCGTTCATGGGCTTCAACGAGGGCCTGGTAGCGCTGTATGAAGAGCCGGAAGAGGTAAAAGCCCTGTTTAATTACCTGCATGAGTTCTATCTCGGGATAGCGAAGCAGTATATAGAATACGTAAACCCGGACGTCCTTTCTCTGGGGGACGACACCGCTTCCGAGCGCGCGCCGTTCGTTTCGCCGGAAATGTTCCGTGAAATGTTCCTGCCATATTATGATGATTTCGCGCGCCTTGCGAGAAACCGCGGCATCCCGATAAACTTCCACAACTGCGGCAAGAGCGGCGTTTTCTTCAACGACCTTACAAGAATCGGCATATCATCCTGGGAGCCGGTCCAGCTCAGCAACGATATTCTGGAGATCCAGAAGAAGTTCGGGCGCAGCCTCGTGATCGGCGGCGGCTGGGAAGGCCGCGGGCGGCTGCTGAGCCCCGATGTGACTGACGAGGAGATCAGGGAGTCGGTAAGGGAGTCGATAGATACCTACGCCCCGAACGGCGGATACATGTTCGCCGGCGCGTTCACGCCGGGTTCCACGAACGACGAGAGGACGCAGCATCTCAACGAAGTCCTCCAGAAGGAAGTCTACGATTACGGGCATAAGTTTTATAAACACTAAAGCAAAGCGTCTCTTAGGCCTTCAAAGTCTAAATAGTCTTCGACAAATTGCTTTTTCAGCAGGTCCGGGGGGATGAATTCGTTGTATTTCCCCTGGACTTGCACATGTTCGGGCAGGGGGAGGCTGTACAGGTCGAGGTCTGAGCGGAGGATATCGAAGATGATGCGCTCAAGTTCCTCTCGAGAACCGTCGAATGTGACTTCGAGATAAAGGCAGGTGATCCACGGGAGCCTGTTCTTTATTTTTTTGTTCAGAAGCGCGTAGTGAAGCGTGAAAAGCTGGCGTGTTCCCACCCACGGGAATACAGCGAATTTCTTGTCTGACAATGGCGTTGCGAGATTTTTCAGAATGCCGCTGTTGCGGGCTATGTACCTTATCTCCTCGAGCCTGTCGCGGCAGCGCTCGCTCAGGTAAGGGTAAGCTTCATCTGATGCAAGGATGCTCCGTATTTTCCTGACGAGTATCGTATGCAGGTCGACCTCGAAGTCGACGTCCCAATCGACGACAGAAATGCCCGGAACGCGTTTCACGAAGATGACTTTTGCTTTCTCGTTTACATCTACGGTCTCCCAAGTCAGCCCTGCGAGCGCGAACCGCGTGCCGACGGGATAGACTTTGTCCACCGTGCCTATCGTGCGGTTTTCATCTTTCACCAGCAGGTATTCCGGAGTGATGAAGACGGTGAGGAATTTATGGCTGCCCGTTACTTTCTCGCCCTCTCTGCCGATGATGAGCCCTCCGCGCTCGGTGCGTTCAAGCTGCCCTGTGTCTATCAGATATGTCAGCAGATACCGATAGTCGTCCTGAGGGATCCGGCTGAAGCTCCCGAGTGTCAGCACGGCGGACGCCAGTGCGGCCGGGGACTGCTCTCCTCCCGATTTCAAGTGGCTCATTGTCTGGTGGTAGAGCAGGTTGTACGGATGGTTATGCGGGTATATAGGCTCGAGCCACTGCTCTTTCGTGTATAGTTCAATGATCGCGATAGTCCGCAGAAACTCCCAGTTGATGGGGCCGAGCGTGTCTGAAGCGTTGATTTTTATCCCCTCGACAAATGTGAAGAGCAGCTGCGGGACCTGTCCCCGCCGCCCGCAGCGTCCTAGCCTCTGGGCGAAGGCGGAGACGCTGATTGGCGCGCCGATCTGCACCGCCTGATCCAGTGAGCCGATGTCGATGCCCAGCTCCAGCGTCACAGTCGCCCCGGTGACGATTTTTTCGTCGTCCGACTTCATTTCATCCTCCGTGGTCTCCCGGATGAGCGCGGAAACATTGCCGTGGTGGACGCGGTAGACGTCGGGGGACTTGTTTTTTATGGCTATCTCCCGGAGGTTTGCAAGCACCAGCTCTGTCTCCTCGCGGCTGTTCGTGAAAATTATCGTTTTCTGGTCGAGAGTCATCTTGTAAAGGTATTCGTAGTGTTCGCGGTTGCCGATATCGCCTGACGCGCTGACGTTGATCACGTTGCCGCTGCCGTCGCGCTCGACTATGTCGCGTTTGTCGGCGTAGTTGACGAAGCGCTCTATGTGCAGCCTGACGCGCTTTTTCCCTTCATCTGTGACAGGAGCGGCGCATGCCCGGCCTGTGCCTGTGTTCAGCCATGCCTGCGCAAGCGCAAGGTCGCCGAGCGTTGCCGAAAGGCCGATGCGGCGCGGGGTAATGCCTGTTAGTTTTTGCAGCCTTTCAAGTACGCAAAGGAGCTGTATGCCTCTCGCATCACGCATGAAATGATGTACTTCGTCGATGATGATAAAGCGCAGGTCTGAGAACATTTGCAGGCATGCCCCGCGCTTGTTGGTGATGAGGCTTTCGAGGGACTCCGGGGTGATCTGGATGAGTCCTTTCGGGTTTTTGACGGCTTCTTCTTTTTTTGTCTGCGAAGCGTCGCCATGCCATTTGTAAACGGGGATGTTGGAGTCCAGCAGGAGCAGTTCCAGTCTTTTGAACTGGTCGTTGATGAGGGCTTTTAGCGGCGAGATGTACATTACGCCGATGGTTTTTGACGGGTTGTCATGCAGTTCGGTAAGGACGGGCAGGAATGCGGCTTCGGTTTTTCCCGAGGCTGTGCCTGAGGAGAGCAGCAGGTTGTCGTCGCTGTCAAAGATGACTTCACACGCCGCAACTTGTATTCCGCGCAGTTCCTCCCATTTGTTCTGATATATAAAGTCCTGCACAAATGGCGCTAACCTGTTAAAAACATCCATTATAACCTCGCTCCAAATTCCTGAGTAACTGTTCAGGTCTATGCTTAATTACGCACGGCAGCCCGTAGCCGGCGTTCAAATTGCATTCTTTTTCGTTCGGATGCGCGTCCATGCGCATACTCACGCGCTCCACCGTCCATGGTTCCACT
>Ga0082212_10002420_pt1 | contig 27197 bp, 14 predicted proteins | sample TergutNt197P3_FD_71548 | JGI IMG/M metagenome (GOLD analysis project Ga0082212, IMG submission 71548) | Neocapritermes taracua P3 segment gut microbial communities from Petit-Saut dam, French Guiana - Nt197 P3 | ecosystem: Host-associated > Arthropoda: Insects > Digestive system > Gut ...
TTTTACATAAATCTCTCCAACCACCCCGATTGCAGGAATGGAATTATCGGTTTTTGTAATCTTACTAAACTCATTTACAGCCTCTTCCAACAATTTATACAAGCCTTTTCGATTTTTCTTTTCAATGTAGGGTATGCAGGCGTTGATGTATTTTTCACGCAAACGTTTTGCTGCTCCTTTTTCCGTTTCCCTTGCAACGGCTGGATAGTAAAGTTTTGATATACAGTCGGAATACAAGATTCCAAAGAATGCCATCACGAGGGCTTTGCTCCATTTGAGTTCAAATCCGGGCTGTTCGTTGGTTGAGTCGTTGCCAAAAGCGACCGAAATCACAGGAATGTCGGCATATCCTGCCGTAACCATCGCATTTTTGATGAGCGACAGATAGTTGGACGCTCGGCATTGTCCGCCCGTCTGCGTCATTCCTATGGCAACTTCGTCTAAATTGTATTTGCCGCTCTGTAAGGCTTTTACCACACTACCGACCACGATGGTGGCAGGGTAACAGACTTCGTTGTTGGCATATTTCAAGCCCAATTCCGCCGATTCCAAATCGCCCATCGGCAAATTGACCAACTTATAGCCCATCAATTTGAAGAGCGGCGGCAACAATTCGGAGTATCCTTCGGCAAAATAAGGGGCTAAAATGGTACGATGCTGTTCTTTTTCCGTAAAAACAGTGGTCGTTTTAAAGGCTTGCGATTTTTCAACACGGTTGCCGAATTTCAAACTTTCCACCACCGACCGAATACGCAAACGCAGTGAACCAATGTTATTTACGTCATCTATTTTCAACAACGTAAGGTTTTTGCCTTTTCGGTTCAAAATCTCTTTCACCTCGTCCAAAATAAAGGCATCGGGACCACAACCAAAAGAGGTAAGTTGCACAAAATGAATATTATCCTTGCTATTTGCCACATAATGTGCCGCCTTGAAAATGCGGTTGGGATACGTCCATTGCGGAATGGAACGCAGTTCGCTATAGACCTCATTTCCAATACTATTGGCAATATTTTCGGTAATCACATCTATGCCCATATCGGCAATGGCATCGGAAATCTTGTGCTGAATCAGCGGGTCGATATGATAGGGACGACCTGCCAGCAAAATTACGATCTTATTGGTTTTTCTTGCCTCATCAACAATTTCTTTTGCTTGATTTTCAAGCGTTTGCATGTATTGAATTTGTGCCGAAATTGCCTTTTCTATGGCGGGAACAATCAGCGATTTTTTTACACCTAAGGACTGCAAATACACCGTACAAGATTTCGTAAGCAATTTTTTATTGTTGAACGAGACAATGGGGTTATCTAACGGAATACCAAAGCGTTCCTGTATTTCCATCGAACTTTTCAACACATCGGAATAGCCTGCCACAATGGGGCAATTGTAACTGTTTTTCGCCGCCTCGTCCTCTTTTTGCTCAAAAACCACGTAAGGATACAAAATTCTATCTACTTGTCTTTCAATCAAATGGACAATATGTCCGTGCATCAATTTCGCAGGGAAACAGATATTGTCCGACATCAGCGAGCGGATTCCCTTTTCGTACAAATGCGTGCTTGACACGGGCGAAAGTACGGGCTGCAACCCGCATTCGGTCAATAGGGCATGCCAAAACGGATAATTTTCGTACATCCCCAGCGCACGCGGAATCCCGATGCGAAATTTTGCCGTATCTTTCTGTATGTGTGGCATTTTCAGTGTTTTGCTTTGCGTTTTATCTTATTTGCAAAGATACCATTTTTTTCTTTAATCGATGATGAAAATTCGGAAAAAAGTGTATCTTTGCAAATTCTAATTAAAATTAAATAAAATGAAGCATAAAATAATCATTATCGGCATGAGCCTATTAACAAGCATGTGTGCTACGACAGCACAAACGTCTATTTACACCCCCGAACTGCTGTGGAAATTGGGCAGAGTGAGCGAGGCGGTTGTCTCGCCGGACGGTAAACAAATTCTGTTTGGAATTACGTATTATGATGTCGAGAAGAACAAGGGGAACAGGGATTTGTACGTTATGCCCGTTGCGGGAGGCGATTACAAACGGATTACGGACACGGAAATTAGCGAACAAAACGCTATCTGGCGACCCGACGGGAAGAAAATCGGCTATTTAGCACCCGTAAACGGCGAAATGCAAATCTGGGAAATGAACCCCGACGGCTCGGAAAATAAACAAATTTCGTTTATCGATGGCGGCGTGGACGGATTCAAATATTCGCCCAAACAAGACCGAATTTTGTTTGCCAAAACGGTGAAATTGGACAAAGATGTGCAGGATTTGCACCCAGACCTTCCCAAAGCCAACGCCTTGATTACGGAGAATTTAATGTATCGCCACTGGAATGCGTGGACGGATTATTCCTACAGCCATATTTTTATTGCGGATTACCCCGCCTTGACGAATATGCTTGATATTATGGAGGGAGAACATTTTGCCAGCCCGATTCCCAATCTCGGCGGAATGGAGGAAATAAATTTTAGTCCTGATGGAAACAAAATTGCCTACGTTTCCAAAAAGAAAATCGGAAAAGAGTTTGCAACAAGCACATATTCAGGAATTTATCTATATGATATTGAGGAAAAAACGACAAAAAACATTGCTCCGCCATCGCCTTATACGGGCTATAATTTAGACCCTGTTTTTTCGCCAGATGGCAATTTTCTTGCGTATGGATGTATGATGGAAGACGGTTTTGAATCGGACAAAAAATGTATATGTATCTATAATTTAAAAACAAATAGAACACGAAATCATTCTCATCTTTTTGACGAAAGTGCTACCGATTTTGTGTTTAGTAAAGATAGCAAAATTCTTTATTTTCTGAGCGGTACGAAGGCTACCTATCAGATTTTTGCGATGGATATTGAGAAAATGTATGCCATCAATGCGCCTAATGACAAGAAATACGCAGAGGCTTACAATAAAAATATTCGGCAGATTACGCAGGGTCGCCACGATTACGTTTCTTTTTGTTTGGCAGATGATAAAACGCTGATAGGCATTCGGCAATCGATGGAAAATCCTGCTGATATTTTCCGAATTGATATAAAAACGGGCAAGGAAACGCAACTGACGCAAATCAATAAAGAGGTGTTGAAAGACGTTGCATCTATCACAGTGGAAGAGCGTTGGGTGGAAACGACGGACGGAAAACAGATGCTCGTTTGGATGATTTTGCCGCCCAATTTTGATAAAAACAAGAAATATCCTGCCGTTTTGTATTGTCAAGGCGGACCGCAATCGGCTGTGAGTCAATTCTTTTCATATAGATGGAATTTTCAAATGATGGCATCTCGCGGCTATGTGATTGTTGCTCCAAACCGCAGAGGATTGCCCACTTTCGGCAAGGAATGGAACGACCAAATCAGCCTCGATTACGGCGGACAAAATATGCAAGATTACCTCTCCGCCATTGACGATGCGGCAAAACTTCCCTACGTGGACGAAACCAAATTGGGCTGTGTAGGAGCGAGTTACGGTGGATTTTCGGTCTATTGGTTAGCGGGAAATCACGAAAAACGTTTCAAGGCATTTATCGCTCATTGCGGTATGTTCAACCTCGAAAGTTGGTACGGAACAACGGAGGAATTGTTTTTTGCCAATCACGATTTGGGCGGGGCGTATTGGGAGGAAAATGGTATGGAATATGGAACGATGGTTGTTCGAGACACCATTCAAGGAAACTCATATAAAAAGTATTATAAAACAATGCTTCCCAGAAGTTATACTTTTTCGCCGCATCGTTTTGTGCAAAATTGGGATACTCCCTTGTTGGTCATTCACGGCGGCAATGACTTCCGCATCCCTTACACTGAGGGTATGCAAGCATTCCAAGTCGCTCAGTTACAGGGTATTCCGAGTCGATTCCTGTTCTTTCCCGAAGAGACGCATTTTGTACTCAAACCGCAAAATTCTATTCTTTGGCATCGGGAGTTTTTGGGGTGGTTGGATAGGTGGTTGAAAGAGTAAAATGATTTTCAAAAATGCAAACAAAGAATCTTTCGTTTTATATGGTAATGCCTAAAATCAACTGAAAAGTAGCATTACATTTTTCCAATTACTCCACCACCACTTTTACCACTGTCCCCACTAATTTAAGTGTAATTTTGGGACGTTCTGGATCGTTGGTAATTACATCGGAGGTTGGTTCTTGGCTGCCTGATTTGCCGTGTGTCCGAAAAATAGCCTTCATGGAGGTACTTTCGCCCGGTTCCAATTCGTTTTTCCCGGGTTGGATTACCGTGCAACTGCACGAACCTTTCACCTTGCGGATATGCAACGTACTGTTGCCGTCATTGGTGATGGTGAACGTATGTTCCACATTCTCACCTTCTTTTACCGTTCCGAACTTGTATTCTTCTTCGCTCATTTTCACTTTAGGGGCGTTTTTTAGTTGTGCGGGAGTCCAAGAGGCAAAATCATCGTAAATCTCTCCCGTGATATAGAGTGGTTTATCGGGACGGTCTGAATCATTGGTGTTTACGGTGAATTTATCATGCACAAATCCCCAGTCTTTTTTCAATTCCGCCGTGTAGCGAAATACCAAAATCCCCTCTTCCAACGGAGCAATTTTGGAAGTTAAGTATATGATTTCTACGCCCGCAGGTAAATGCTTATACGCAAACGTCATGGTATCCGTCCATTCGTTGTAAAAGAAAAACGTATCCACGAGTACAGTGGCGGGAGTAAACTTATAATTATTTTTTGAGTTGGTTTTATAGCGTAAATTTCCCTCCTTCATGCCGTAGATTTCCTGTTTGCTTTTTTCTCTTTCCAGCACTTCGCCTGTAATTTTGAGCGTATATTCTCTCTCTTTTCCGTTTTCTAGCGTGGAAATTTTTACAGGACAATCGAAACTGCCCACACTGCCTTTAGGATTGAAAATAACGGTGATACTGCCATTTTCTTTTTTTCCAATAGTATCATTTCCCCACGTAATGCGGATGTTTTTTTGCGGACAAGCAACACCTGTAATATTCACCGAATGGGACGATTTATTCACAAAAGCGAACGTATAAGAGATTTCTTTTTCGTTTTCCCTTAGGGTAGGAAATCGAAAATTCGTGTTGCTAAATTGCAGATTCTGAGCCGTAATAGCCATAACTGCAAGCATTATTCCGAGTATTAAAGTAACCCTTTTCATATCAATTTCTCCTTTTATCGTTAAATTAAAGTACAATTTGCAAAGATAGCATTTTTAATTGAAAAATCAGAAATCAAACACCGAAAATCCTGCCCTTACGCTCCAATTTACAGCCTTAAACTCGTCAAAACCAACGAAAAAGCCGATATTTCCTACTAAAAATATTTTGGAAAGGGAATAACCGACCTCAACGTAATTTCTGGTGAGCGGATTGTAAAGGAAGGAAAAATGCAGGTTTTCGGTTATCAAGGTTTTGCTCAATCCGGGGATGAATTTTAGCATCAAATAGAGCGCTTCATATTTTGTATGCCAAGCGATAAACCACTCATTTGTAGAGTATTTGTAATTTTGCATCGTGTTGAAACCATCATAAAGTGAACTGAACGTAATCCAAAAATTATTGGAATGAAAATGTTTGAATTGACTAAAATGAAGGCTTTTTGCATTGGGAAAAATCCCCGCAGACAGATTGTATTTGAATGACTTAAACAGTTTAAAATCAATATCTTGTGCGATATTCAACTCCAAATAATCAAAGTTGCTGTTGCTGCCCAAGAGATTGTTGATTCCCTTTGTCCAAGAGAGGGTGAAGGTCGGAAATTTTGAACCTGCGTAACGTTTTACTTTTTTATTCCTTGAATATCGGTAAAACATTTTAGGCGTGTAACTTACGGAAATATCTACCAAAAATGCACTTTGCCGAGATAGGTAAGCGGAATTGTTTATAACATATTCATTATCAGGAATATTTGGCTGATAATTGCGTGTTTTTCGGAAAAAGAAGGAATAATCGCTACGGTTTTCAAGCGGTTGTTGCTGTTCGTAAGTCAAGCTCACCGTAGTTTGAAAACTGTGAAATGCCTCAATTTTGTGCTTTACGCCCGCAAACGTTTTGTCGTAATATTGAATCAAATTGTTTCGTAAAAACAAGGAACTAAGCGAATTAACCAAATATTTTCCACTTTGTTCTTCGTGTTTGAAATCGCAGGTTTGCTTGCCGCCGAAGACTGCCAAACTCGCAAATCGTTTGGGATTGTATTTCCACTGCGACGAGCCGTACAAATAAAAATGCTTTGCCGCAAAAGCATAACCAAGATTGAGTTCGTTGTTCAAACTCGTTACGCTGTCTTTAAACCGCTTGTTTGCATACGCTTGCAATCCCACTTTAAAGCCCTCTACCGTATTGAATGCCAGCGTACTACCCATTGGATTAACACCCATAGAAAAGGTTTTATTTTTGACAACATTGAGGTCGTTTTTCTTTTTTTTCAATTTTTCCAATTTCTTTTCTTCCGCAATGGAATCATTGATTTTTTTCTGCTCAAAACCAGCCAATTCTTCTTCCGAAAGGGGAATGGTGCGGTAGGTTTCCCAATGGGCAGAGTCCTGATTATTTGCGTTGCTATCTACGGTGCGAAAATACCGTCTTTGTATCTCTAACGGATTGATACTGTCGTTTTTAGGATTATTTTTTTCATCTTCTTTATTCTTCGATTCTATCAAATCAACCAATTTTACGGCATCGCGGGTGGTGAGTTTTTCCTTTTCCATTATTTCCGTGATTTCTTTGGTCAATTTTTCCGATTTTTTGGAGATAACAGGCTGTTTTTGAGTAGGTTGAATGGGCGTTATGAGTTCGGCAGCCAAATTTTCCGCATACATTATTGGATTTACCTCATAATCTTTATACCGTGTGGAATGGGTAAAATTCATTATCACATTGTAACCCATTGCTTTAGCATCATACGTTGCGTGTGTGCTTCCGGGCATCCAAACATTTTTTTCAATGGGAACAAAATTTTGTTTAACGTTAAATCGCACGCTGGCTATTCCCAAATCCATATTTCCCGATAAGTTAAAATTATACACGTGCCACGAACCGTCAATAATATCAATGTAGCCCGAATAAGCATACGGATTTCCGCTATTTCGCGGTATAACTTTGATGTGATGCACCAGCAGGTCGTTGTCTTTGTAAGAATATTCAAATTGATAGCGGTAAACCGACAAGCCCTCCCGCGTAACAGGGGAAATAATGCCATCGCCGGAACTCCGATAAATATTGCCGTAAGGGTCAAAACCAACGGCATCAAGTTTAAGCGATTCTGGAAATGAACTCCTTTTTGAAATCACTTTTTGTTCTATTTTATCGAGCGTAACCGTTACTTCGTTCACCGATTCTGCGGTATAAGTGTCTCCTTTGCGAATTTGTACCTCTTTTTCCATCAATTTATTCATCAATCGCGGCACATCTTTTATTTTCATCGTTCCTTTTGAATAAAACGTAGCCGTGTATTTGAGCAATTGTTTTCGGAAATAGGGCGATTTGGCGACTGTTTTTCGGATAATTCCGTAGGCTTTGTCCTCGCCTCTTGCACTCACTTTGACCTCGCTTAACACAATGGCTTTGTTTTCCATTTTTATTTCCAAAAGCGATTCTTTCGGAATTTCAACGCTGATAATCAACGTTTTATAACTTAAATGCTGCACAATAAGCGTATATTCTCCTTGTTTTAGCGACAAAATAAACTCTCCCGTTTCCGATGAAATACAGCCTGTTTTGGCTTCGGAAACATAAACCGTGGCATATTCAATGGGATTTCCTTGCAGGTCGATGATTTTTCCGTGCAAAGTTTGGGCGTGGGTATAAACGCTAAACAATAAAAATGCAAAAAACAGGCTGTTTTTCATGAAAATTTTTCTGAAACAATGTATAGTAACGCATTAAATCGGGAGTTTAGTGTTCATTGATATGAAAATTCTCCTCAAAAACAATAATTTATCACAAACTACGTTTTATATGTTAAAATATTTATGTTTACCGAACAAGACACAGCACAATTACTTCAACAAGGCATTGATATTGAGGATGTTGAAAGGCAACTCGAGAGGGTGAAAAACAGCAACGGATGGGTGGAGGTGCTAAAACCAGCCCTTCCCAATGACGGTATTTTGACCCTGGATACGGCTTACGTACATCAAATTTTGAGTCGTTACGAGCAGAATGCGGCTACGGAAAAAATCGTTAAATTTGTGCCTGCTTCGGGGGCGGCATCCCGTATGTTTAAGGATTTACAGCAGTATCGAGAGGGAAATATCGCCGAACCATTGCCCCAAGCAGTGTCATATTTTTTTGAATATATCGGCGAATTTGCTTTTTTTCAGTTACTTAAAAATAAAATGGCGGAAGATGGGCAAAATTTGTCGGAATTGTTGGAAAAAAAGGATTATTTTACCCTAATTGATTATATTCTGGCCGAAAAAGGCTTGAATTACGCTCAAATGCCCAAAGGTTTGATTTTCTTTCACCAATACGGCGACCTTGTCCGTACTGCTTTTGAAGAGCATTTAGTTGAGGCTGTGGAATATGCTTGCGATAAGGATAAAAATGTGCATTTGCATTTCACCGTTTCGCCCGAACACTTGGAGGCGTTTGAAAATTTGAAAAACGACCTTGTCCCGAAGTATGAGCAACAGTTTGGTATTCAGTTCAATATCGAATTTTCAACGCAACATACCTCCACCGATACGCTTGCTTTTGCGGCGGACAGCACCCCTTTTCGGACAACGGACGGTCAATTGGTGTTTCGCCCTGGCGGACATGGCAGTTTGCTCAAAAATCTCAACGATATAGAGGCAGATATGCTGTTTATCAAGAACATAGACAACGTTTGCCTTGACCGATACAAAAAAGATACCATTACCTATAAAAAACTGCTTATTGGGCTTTTGTTGGAGTTTAAAAACCAGATTTTCAGGTATTTAAACCAAATGGAGAACGAGCTTTTATCGGAGGAGAAATTGGAGGGAATCGCTCGATTTTTGCATACAGCGTTTTTTATTTCCCTCCCCGATGCGTATCGGCAGACGTCCTTGCCGGAAAAACAAGCCTTTTTGTTTGCGAAATTGAATCGTCCCATTCGTGTTTGCGGCATGGTGAAGCGGGAAGAAGATCCGGGTGGCGGTCCTTTTTGGGTGAAAAATCCGCAGGGCGACATTTCGCTGCAAATTGTGGAAACTTCCGAAATGAATTTAGCCGATGAGACGCAAAAAAATTGCTTGGACAAGTCCGAATTTTTCAATCCGGTGGATTTGGTTTGTTCGTTGAAAAATTATCGCGGAAAATCATTTGAACTATCTGATTATGTGGATTTTTCACGTTATTTTGTTTCGGAAAAAACGCAAAACGGCACGCTGTTGAAAGCCCTTGAAAATCCGGGACTGTGGAATGGAGCAATGTCGGATTGGCTGACCGTTTTTGTCGCCGTGCCGCTTTCCACCTTTTCGCCCGTGAAAACGGTGAACGACTTACTTCGTAAAGAACACAATTGTTTTATCGCATAAATGTTTAATTTTAAGAAACTTACAGTAACCGACCGCTCCCTTGTCCAGCCGATTTTGCAGCAATCGCAGCATTCGTTGTGCAATTTCAGTTTTGCCAACCAAATTATTTGGGAAGAGAGTTTTCATTCCCAATTTGCCCTGCTTGACGACATGTTAATTCTTCGTTTTCAATTGAATGGCGAACATTATTTTAACTTTCCACTCGGAACGGGCGATGCAAAATCAACCTTGGAAAAAATGATGGAATATGCAAAAATGCAAAACATAACCCTCTGTCTATTACCGCTTACCGAAGAAATGAAAGGGTTTTTGGAAATACATTTTCCCCATCGATTTTCCTTTACCGCCTCGCGGGATTATTATGATTATTTGTACAAAACAACGGATTTGATTGAGTTGAAAGGGAAACAATATCAGCCTAAACGCAACCATATCAATAAGTTTAAAAAATTGTACGACTATGTTTATGCTCCCATCACGCATAGCGACATCGCCGATTGCTTGCAAACGCATGAACAATGGATTGACGAGCAAAATTGCGGCGAAGAATGCCCTTTTGAGCAGGAAACCTGTGCGGTAAAAATCGCATTGAATAACTTCGATGCCATTGGGTTGCAGGGCGGATTGATACGCGTGGACGGCAAAGTGGCTGCTTTCACCTTAGGGCAAGCCATCAACCGCAACACGTTTGATATTTGCGTAGAAAAGGCACTTACGCAGTATGAAGGGGCTTATTCCATTATAAATCAGCAGTTTTTGGAGCATCAGGTTGCCGATTTTCCCTTCGTCAATCGAGAGGAGGATTTGGGAATTGAAGGACTTCGCAAGGCAAAACTTTCGTACCATCCGCATCAGTTGCTGGTGAAGTATCGGGCGGTGATAGTTGTGTAATGTTTAATTTGTGATTTTTATGATTACCTACGCCACCGAAGACCAAAAACAAAACGTGATAACTCTTTGGAAAACAGCCTTCCCAGAGGACAGCGATGAGTTTGTAAATTTCTATTTTGAGGAAAAATACCATAACGAAGATACGCTGTTGTATTTCAAAGATGGAAAAATAGTGTCGTCTTTGCAAATGCTGCCATACAAAATGACTTATTGTGAAAAACGTATCAAAATCGCTTATGTTTCGGGGGCTGCTACCTTGCCTGAGTGCCAAAATCAGGGGTTGATGCGAGCATTGCTAACGCATGCGTTTAAGGAGATGAAAAAGCGGGGCGAAATACTTACCCTACTTATTCCGCAGGAGGCATGGTTGGTCAATTTCTATCAAAAGAGCGGATACACAAGTTGTTTTGAGCATTTATCAACACCTGTTTACGACGGCACAAGTTGTTTTTCCGCTATTTTTGCTTTTTTGGAACTGGACGATACGCACATAAAAGAGGTTATGGCACGGATTGTCGATGTAGAGAAGGTATTGCAAATCTACGCATCTTTTTATAACCAATTGAAAATCAGTATAAAAGTGCAAGACAATCAAGTTGTAGAAAATAATGGCATTTTTTGCCTTTTCAACGGAAAATGCAGCCGAAAACAAGATGTTTATTTTGATATGGAGTTAAATATCAATCATTTAACTCAATTATTATTGGGAAATCCATCCGCCGATTCTCGGTTAAAATCTTTTCAAATAGGATAGATATTGGCGTAAAAACTTCTGCAAAATAAAAAAATCTTACCTCTTTTTAAAATAAAATAAAACTCCTTGCGTTATTTTTTACCAGAATGAATATGAATAAAATAATAAACAAATGATAGAATATGTAGAAGGACGGTTGATGGAGAAAAATCCTACGATGGCAGTTTTGGATTGTCAAGGGATTGGTTATGCTTTGCATACATCGTTGCACACATTTTCAAAGTTGCCGGAAGTTGGACAACCGTGTAAACTGTTTGCACATCTGCAAATAAAAGAAGATGCCCACACCTTGTACGGATTTTCGATGCGGGAAGAGCGGCATTTGTTTCGGTTGTTGATTAGTGTTTCGGGTGTAGGAGCCACCACCGCACAAATGATGCTTTCGGCGATGAATACCTCGGAATTGATGTCAAATATTGCCACAGGACAATCGGGAGCATTGCAGGCAATTAAAGGAATCGGTGCCAAAACGGCACAACGGATTATTATTGAATTGCGTGATAAAATCGGCAGAATGGACATTTCGGTAGAACAAATCGCTTCCGATGGAATCGGCAATAATATTCGTAATGAGGCACTTAGTGCATTAACGCTCTTGGGATTTCCTCGTGCGGCGGCAGAAAAAGCAATCAACACTATACTAAAAGCCTCCGATGGCTCGTTATCAATTGAGATGCTCATCAAAGAGGCATTAAAAATATTATAGAATTTGGTAAAAAATAGGTTATTTTCGAGTTATTTGTCTTCACTTTTCCTTTTGTGTTTGTTTGGAACTTCGTTTTTTGATGTCTCCAACAACGAAAAAGAGGTTGCTTTTGCGAATGCGGACATTTCCGCTTCCGATACCAGTCGGACAATTGTGCCAAAACAAGACAATAACCCGTTGAATCCCGACCCCACAAGCCCTTTTTATCTTAAAAAACCGTCCAATCAGAAAACAGAAATTGTGTACGACCCCGTAACCAATACGTATGTTTTTCAAAATAAAATAGGCGACCTCAACGATGGTCCGGCGGGACAAATGTCTTTGGAAGATTACCGTAACTACGACATTGAAAAAGCAATGAAGGACTACTGGCGAGACCGTTCGAGCATGTCCACCGGAGGACAAACCTCCAAAGGGTTGATTCCGCAAATCCGCGTACCCAGTGAAGTTTTTGAAAATATATTCGGCAGCAGTCTGGTAGAAATTCGCTCTTCAGGCTCGGTTGAACTGCTTTTTATGGTGAAGCACCACTCGACCAATAACCCTAACATTATAGAACGAAACCGAAAGCAAACTTTTTTTGATTTTGATGCCAATATTCAAATGAATTTAAAAGCAAAAATTGGCGATAAAATAGGTTTTGACTTGAATTACAATACGTTGGCTCAGTTCAATTTTGAAAATAAATTCAAACTGCGGTATGAAGGGAAAGAAGATGAAATTTTCCAATTGTTGGAATTTGGAAACGTAACCATGCCGTTGAGCAGCCGATTGATACAAGGTTCGCAAACCTTGTTCGGAGCCAAAGCACAGATGCAATTCGGGAAATTGATGGTTACTGCCGTTGTTTCTCAACAGGAAGGAAATCGAAAAACCATCACCATACAAAACGGCTCCGAATTGAATGAATTTGAGTTTAGAGCCGATGAGTACGAAGAAGATAAGCACTTTTTCCTTGCACAGTATTTTTACGATAATTACAACAGTGCGCTATCTACGCTGCCTTTGGTCAATTCAAAGATAAACATCACGCGTATAGAGGTTTGGCGTACCAATATCGGTTCTGCCATCAATGAAAACCGCAACGTGGTTGCCGTAACCGATTTGGGCGAACCCAACCCGCACCACAGAGGCATCAACCGTGCCACCAATCGAAATTATCCCGATTCCAACGCCAACGACTTTCTAAGAGGAATAGATTATTCTGCCATGCGGAATGTGAATTCGGCATTTAGTTTTCTTTCTACCTACCGCGGCGGTATGTCCCCCGGCATTGATTTTGAAAAAGTAGAGTCTGCCCGCTTGTTAGACCATTCCGAATATACATTCAACGGCAAATTGGGGTTTATCTCTTTGACCAACAAGTTAAATCCGGGTCAGGTATTGGCGGTAGCCTTTCAATATACCGTATTGGGCGACCCCAATGTATATCAAGTAGGGCAATTTTCCAACGAAGTGGAAACGCCAAACTGTCTCGTTGTCAAACTTATACGAAGCACCACCCTCAACACGCAAATTCCTATGTGGAAGTTGATGATGAAAAATGTGTATTCCTTGAATATTTATCAATTTTCACCGGAAGAATTTCGTCTAAATGTACTGTATAACGATGGTGTTGCCATGGGATTTTTCCCCGATGCGGCAGACGATTTAAAAAATATTCCGCTCATTCGTTTGCTGGGAGCAGACCGCTTAAACCAACAGATGGCAGCCATTCCCGATGGATTGTTTGATTATCTCGACAATGCGGCAACCGAAGGAGGTACGGTGCAAGGAAGTACAGGAAAGGTATATTGGCCCCTCGTGGAACCTTTTGGAAAGGATTTGCGTGCCGCCTTGGCATCCGACCCTGCCGCCGCCGATAAATATGCCTTCGATTCGCTCTATTCGCTGCCCAAAGTTTTGGCACAGCAACACCCCAATAAAAACCGATTTTATTTGGAAGGACGTTACAAATCTTCTATGGGTTCAATGATTTCGTTGGGGATGGGCAATTTGGCTCAGGGGTCGGTCATTGTTACCGCAGGGGGCATTACCTTGCAAGAAAATGCGGATTATACAGTGGATTATAACATGGGAATGTTGCGAATTACCAATCCGAGTTACATGCAGTCGGGTACGCCGATTTCTATTTCGCTGGAAAGCAAAAACCTATTCGGGCAAAAGAAAACCATGTTTGGATTGAATGCGGAATATTCGTTTAGCAAAAATTTTGTTGTAGGGGCGACTATTCTCAATTTACGGGAACGCACGCCCGAAGGACTTACAAAAATAAAATTCGGCAATGAGCCTATCAACAATACCATTTGGGGAATGAATCTTGCCTATCAACGCAATTCGAGGTGGATAACGCGGATGCTCAACTATTTGCCTTTTTACAAATCCACCACCGAATCGCGGATACAATTGAGCGGAGAATTTGCCCATTTCATTCCGGGTCATTCCCGCATTATTGGAAAAGGCGACAAAGCCGAACTGTATATTGATGATTTTGAGGCGGCTATCTCCACCTATTATTTAGGGTCGATGGGCATGTGGAAAATGGCAAGCATTCCGCAACATCAAACGCAGCGGGATATGTTTCCCGAAGGAGCGCCCAATATGGAATTGAAATCGGGATACAATCGGGCAATGCTTTCGTGGTACAACATCGACCCTATTCTGCACAACAAACAAGACGCACAACGAATTTTCAACGGATTCATCACCGCCGATATGCGGTCGGAAATGTATGCCCGAAGGGTCAATATCAACGAAATCTTTCCCAATCGTCCGGTGTTGGTCAATAATGGAGAAGACCCCTATTTAACGCCTTTGGATTTGGCTTTTTACCCCAATCAAAGAGGTTCGTACAATTTCGATGCCTTGGGATCTCCGGGTATTTCGGCTGGATTGGAATCGGACGGAACGCTGAAAAATCCTGCCTCCCGCTGGGCGGGCATCATGCGAAAAATGGATAATCCCGATTTTGAAAGCAGCAACATAGAATATATTCAGTTTTGGTTGTTAGACCCGTTTTTGGACAATCCTACCAGTCAAGGTGGTCAATTTTACATCAATTTAGGGCAGGTTTCTGAAGACATTCTTCGCGATGGTCGCAAAAGTTTTGAAAACGGTTTTCCCGCCGACGGCAGCGACGAAGGCACGGAATATACCGTTTGGGGTCGTGTTCCCATTCATCAGCCGATTGTGGTGGCATTTGACAACGACCGATCGCGAAAATATCAAGATATTGGATTGGACGGCTTGTACGATTCATTGGAAAGAATACACCATGCCGATTATTTGAACACGGTGCAAAGCATTGTAACTCCCTCTGTTTACCAAACGTTTTTCGATGACCCCAGTGCCGATAATTATCATTTTTATCGAGGAGCGGATTACGATGCACAAAACTTGGGCATTGTGGAACGCTACAAAAAATACTGCAATATGGAAGGGAACTCTGTTACGGACAACGACCGTTCTCCCGATGCAAAAGCCAAAAACTACATTGAACAAGCTACTTCCCGTCCCGATATCGAAGACATCAACAACGACAACACCATGAGCGAAGACGAACAATATTACCAATACGAAATGGACATTCGCCCCGATAAACTGATGATAGGAAAGAATTATATTACGGACATGCAAGAGGTAGAGGTGCGACTGGAAAACGGAACGAGTCGGCAAGTGCGGTGGTATCAATTCAAAGTGCCTGTCCGCAGCCCAGACAAGACGGTGGGCGGCATTGCAGGGTTTAGTTCCATTCGTTTTATGCGGATGTTTTTGAAAGGATTTTCCGATTCGGTTGTATTTCGTTTTGCAGAACTGTCGCTTGTCCGCGGTGATTGGCGGCAATACACCAACGACCTCCGCGAAGACGGCAGTTATCCCACAGGAAACGGCGGCGAAACCTCTTTTTATGTTTCCACGCTGAGCATTCAAGAAAATGCGAGGCGTTCTCCCATTCCGTATGCCGTTCCGGCTCCTGTAAGGCGGGAATACAGTTTTTTGATGCAAACAGAACGCGAACTCAATGAACAAAGTTTAACCATGCGCACTATCAACCTTGCCGATGGCGATGCGAGGGCAGTCTATAAAAACACCATGTATGATTTTCGGCGGTTTGGGGCGGTACGATTCTATCTGCATGGAGAAAAAGTACGCGAAGAAGACGCATTGGAAAAAGGCGACGTAACCTTTTTTATCCGCATGGGAACAGACTTTACCGAAAACTATTACGAATACGAAACCGAGTTTGACTTAACCGCATGGGGAACAACCGACAGTGCGTTGATTTGGCCCCAGTCAAACTATGTAACCATTGATTTGCAGCGGATGATTGACGTTAAACAGCAACGCAATATTATAAATCGAAAACCAAACAGCACTCATTTTCCTGCGGGAGAACGCTATTCCGATACCGTTTCCGACCCTATAACGAAAAAGGTAAATATGGTTCACATTATGGGGAATCCCAGCTTGGACAATGTGAAAATTATTATGATGGGAATACGAAATCCGAAGAAAAGGTCGCTGTCGGACAATGATGATATGTTGCCCAAATCGGTGGAGGTTTGGGTGAATGAACTCCGATTGGGTAATTTTGAAGAAAAAGGCGGTTGGGCGGCGTTGGGAAATGTCCGCATTGACTTAGCCGATTTGGGCGATGTTTCGTTTTCTGCCGGCATTAGCACACCAGGATTTGGTGCCTTGGAATCAAGCACATACGACCGACAAATGTACACCCAAACCACCTTAGATTTTGCAACCAATATTCAAATGGGAAAAATGCTTCCTCCCAAATGGGACATAAACCTTCCTGTTCATTACGACATGTCGCGTAAGGTGGAATCGCCCGAATACAACCCCTTAAATGCCGATGTGCGATTGAAAGAAGATTTAAAAACCTACCCAGACCTCAACGATAGAGCCGAAGTGAAACAACAGGCAGTGGATTTTATTCAACGGCAGAACGTAAACGTGCTTAATGCCCGAAAAAATAAAAGTCCCAAAGCAAAAAATTGGGTATGGAATATTTCCAATTTCGATTTTTCATACGCCTATACCGAAATGAAATCGTATAGTATTGATATGGAATACAACAATTTATACACACATCGCGGAGGTATCGGTTACGTTTACAGTTGCAGTCCTAAGAATATAAAGCCTTTCAAGAAAATTGAAAAAATGAAAAGCAAGGCGGGGAAGCAATGGTTGCAGTTGTTGTCCGATTTCAATTTTCATCTCTATCCTCGCTCGTATAGTTTCCGTACCGAAGTATTTCGTTCCTTCGGAGAATCCATGTTGCGGAACATCAGCAAAGGAACGATTATCATGGAACCCTATTATGCCAAAGCCTTTGAATGGACGCGGGACTATTCCTTTGCATGGGATTTGTCCACCAGTTTAAAAGTGGATTATACGGCATCTGCCATGGCATTTATTACCGAACCGCAAGGAAAAATAGATACCAAAATAAAGCGGGACAGCATTTGGCAAAGTTTCGGCGAATTGGGAAGAATGAACAATTTCCAACAATCGTTCAATGCAAGTTACCAGATTCCTATCAATAAAATTCCGATTTTCAGCTTCATCACCAGTAATGTCCGCTATCAATCGACTTATATGTGGGTGGCTGCACCGCCCGCAAACGATTACATAGGAAACGATATTTCCAACTCCAACACCAGACAATTCAATGCGACTGCAAATTTTGTAAACTTATACAATAAGTCAAAATACCTGAAAAAAGTAAATCAAGGCACTTTTGGCAGCAGCCTGAAAGACCAGCCTATTTTGAAGAAAAACCAATCTGAGAAAACCGATTTTTCCAAGTTGAATTTGACCCGACAACAGCAAGATTCGGTTCGAAAAGCAGAAAAAGAGAAAGATGAGGCTCGAAAAAATTATGGAAAAGAAGTGTTGGACAACTTCCTTCGTCTTACGATATTGTTGAAAAACATTTCTTTTGCCTACACCGAAGGTCGCGGAACGTCCTTGCCGGGCTATATGCTGAGACCGGATTTGTTGGGATTGACCTTCAATAAATCGGCGGCTCCCGGATTTTTGTTTGCCTTTGGCGTTCAAAACGAGAACCTTCGCCACATTGCATCGCAAAACGGGTGGCTTACACAAAGCGATTATCTCAATACCCCGTACATGCAGCAAATGAACACCAATCTATCGGTCAAGGTGGCATTGGAACCGTTAAAGTCGTTCAAAATAGATTTGACCGCAACCCGAACCCGTTCACACAACGATATACTATATTACACTCCCGATTCCAATGGAATTTATCGGGATCATTTGCGGCAACAATCGGGTTCGTTCTCCATAACGACCATCTGTGCAGGTACTCTATTTGCCAAAGATGTTAAAGCGGGAGAAAATTATATCAATCCCAATTTTGAAAACTTCAAAAGGTATCGAACCATTATTGCCAACCGTCTGGCAGCAGAACGAGCGGCAAAACAAAGCCATTATGTCAGAGGAAGCGACCTTTTCCCCGATGGTTACGGCAGGTTGAGTCCGGAAGTATTGCAGTACGCGTTCATGGCTGCCTATTCAGGGAAAAATCCTGACAATTCTAATATTAGCAGCCCGATTATCAAAATTCCGTTGCCCAACTGGCGTGTTACCTACAACGGATTGACGAAAATTCCCGGCATGGAAAAATGGTTTCAATCCATCAATATTCAACATGGATATACCTGCATGTACCAGCTGGGCGGATACGGAACCAACGTGTTGTTTAATCCGGAACAAGGCAGTCTGCAAGACCTCCGCGATGGGCTGAACAACTTCATTCCCGCCTTAGAGGCAGGTGCCGTTGCCTTCACCGAGTCAATGAATCCGATTATCGGATTTGATATGACGATGAAAAACAGTTTGCAGTTCAAGGCAGAATGGCGGAAAACCCGCAACGTTACCCTGAGTATGGCAAGTTTTCAAGTATCGGAAATGCTCAACGAAGAACTGGTTTTTGGTGCCGGATACCGCTTCAAAGACCTGAAAATCACCTTTGATTTTGCGGGGATTCAACAGCAAACAGACGGCGATTTGACCCTACGTGTTGATTTTTCCATACGAGACCACAAAACCTTGTTGCGGAAAATAGAAGAGGACATCAACCAAGCCTCTGGCGGAAACCGCATCTTGTCGATTGCTGTTTCGGGAGAATACCAGATAACGAAGAATTTCTCAGGCAAAGTTTTCTACAACCACAATCTCAACAAACCCATGCTTTCCAATCAATTCCAAAATTTAAGCATTGATGCAGGCATCAGTTTGAAAATTATGCTGGATCAGATGTAATTTCAGTGTTTTTAAAAAAGGCGTGGCATGATTTTTGATGAATTAAAAATAAGAGAAATAATAAAAAATAATACAGAATATGAAGCGTAGAATAGGTTTTTTTGCAGTACTTTTAGTAGTATGTATGGCTTTTCAATCGGTTAAAGCACAGGAAAGTAAAGAAAATGCAACACAAGATGGAGCGGTTTTAGTTACAGTGGAAGAATATCCGAAATTTCCCGGTGGAAAAATAGCCTTTGAGGAGTTTTTATCCCAAAATGTTCAATATCCTGAAGCGGCTCGGACAGAAAAGTTGCAAGGACTTGTTATTGTGGCTGTTATTGTAGAAATAGACGGCAGTTTCTCCGATGTAAAAGTGGTTCGGAATGTAGAGCCGAGTTTGGACGAAGAGGCGATTCGAGTGGTTAAAATAATGCCGAACTGGATACCGGCTAAGCACGAAGGGAAGGAAGTGCGGGTTCAATATTATGTGCCGGTAGAATTTGCGTTGAGCGAAAAATAATTAGGTTGTAAAATTTACAACATCCTCTATTTTCCCCATATCTGCCCACGAACCGTCGTTGTGGAGGTATCCGATTATTTTCTGCGATTGGGCAACGGCGAGATAGAGTTCCGTTATGGAAAAAACATCGTGTTGAGGCATAAACGAAAATATTTCAGGAGAGATAATATGTATTCCGCTAAATGCAAATCGCTGTAAATGAATGTTTTTTGAGCGATTTGGAATGAGATTTTTTTCATCTGTTTTCAAATTTTCTTTGCCGCAAAGTTGGAAATGTTCGTCAAACAAAAGGTATCGTTGTGTTTGACGATGGCGGATTGCCAATGTTGCCATTGCATTCTCCCGACCATGATGATGAACCATTTTTTGTAAATTGATATCGCTGATTACATCTACGTTGTAAGCGATAAACGGCTTATTATCAAATAAATACATGGCGTATTTCAACCCGCCGCCTGTATCCAACAGTTTATCTTTTTCCAAAGAAATGCGAATAGTTACCCCAAAATCATTTTGCGAAACAAACTGTATAATTTGGTCAGCAAAATGATGTGCATTGATGATAATGTCATCAACCCCAGCCTGTTTCAACTTTAAAATGGAGCGTTCCAACAACGTTATTCCGCCCACTTTTACCAATGCTTTGGGTGTATGCTGCGTCAATTCTTTCAGGCGTGTTCCCAGCCCTGCGGCGAAAATCATTGCTTTCATAGTGTGACGAATGTTTGTCTCGTTCTAAAAAAAAATCCAAGATTAACCAATCTCGTTATTCTTTCACAAACCTTACCATTTTCCCATCTACTTTAAGGAAATACACTCCTTTCGCCAAATGCGAAACATCGATATTTAATTGAGAATTGAAAGTTGAAAGTTGAAAATTAGTTACAACTTTGCCTATCATATCGTAAATTTCCACACTTTCAATTTTTCCTTCTTCATTTTCAATTATCAATTGACTCTTGACAGGATTTGGATAAATTTTCCATTTTCCATTTTCCATTTCCCATTGTTCAATGCCAGTGCCATCTTCCTGTACCGTAAACCTTACCGCCCTGCTTGCGGCTATTGACATAAGGTTGCCGCCGTTGCCATTGTCCTCCATATAGTAGATAACTTCTACATAATAGTAAAACTCGCCTTCGTCGGTTGTGGGGGGCTGATAGGTGGAGTTGGTTGCCTCTGCTATTGCCGAACCGCCCGTGTTTGTTTGGGTACTGTTGCTGTACCAGCGATACGATAAACTGCCCTCTGTACCCTCAAATGCAGTTGCCGCAACGCTCAAGGTATGTGCGGTGCCTACTGTTACCGTTGCATCTTGAGGCTGTTGGACAATCACGGCTGGCGGAGCATTGTAAAGCAAATGCAGTGGTATTTCCACTACCTTGCCAAACAAACCGGGAAGATAACCGTTTACAACCGTCCACGTACTGTCCGACGGCACAAAAAGCGACAGGAGGCTGCCGTTTTCCTCTATTTGCTGAGCGGTAATGTCTCCACCATCTGCTTGGTCTAATCCTTTTTCGCTCCATGTGGTATTGCCTACCCTGTTGAGCATTCTGTTAAAGGCGATGTTGTTAGATAATACAGCGTCAGTTTGCTTTGCTCTTGTTATACGTCCCCCTGCTCTGGAAATTGCTGTATTTGTTGCTTTTACACTCTTGTTGAGAGCCGCACAGTTGGAAGCGATGTTGTTTAAATAAACATTCCCCGCCACACCGCCAATAGCGGTCATCCCGCTTACTTCACCAATGGAATAGCAGTTAGTTAGTCTGCTGTTGTACCAAACACTTCCTACCACGCCGCCAACTTCGAAATATCCGCTCACTTTGCTTGTGGAATAGCAATTTGTTACTGCGCTATTGCTAATACTTCCCGCCACACCACCGAGATCATCACCTCCGCTAATTTCGCCTGTGGAACAGCAGTTGGTTATTACGCTGCCGCCAACAACATATCCCGCCACACCGCCGACATAATTTTTAGCTTTTATATTTATAGCAGAAACACACAGATTTTTTATTGTACCACCCCAAACAACTCCAAATAACCCTGCGAAATAGATACTATCTTCATTAATGTATAGATTGGTAATTTGCTTATTGTTTCCGTTAAAATTGCCTTCAAAACCGTTATAGTTGGCACCACCCAAATTACAACCTATTGGTTTCCATCCTTTTCCATTGTTAAAGGCGGTGTTGTTGGAGTCGTAGATAGACAGGTCAATATCTGCGGTGAGGATGTAATGTTTGTTGTTGTAATTGGTGTTTTTCGTGTTTACGTACCCTGCCAACTGTGCCAGATGCTCTGGTGAGGCGATTTGGTAAGGGTCGGCGGGGCTTCCGTCTCCGCCACCAAACTGTTGGGCATTTATTTTGTTTGTCAACGCACAAAAGCATAAAGCCATTACCGTTACATTAAAACTTTTTCTTATCATATTTACTTCGTATTTGGATTGTTTGTGTAATAATTAATTAAAGAAATGCAAAGATACACTTTTTTTGGAATTGAAATAAAAATGTAAGCACTTTTATGGGTTTTGCATCAACCGCATTCAGGACAAGGTTTGTTAATGTCTGATTTTGAATATGTTGAGTTGAAATTTTTACTCATTACGTATTTTAGAAATTTTGCTTCGTCCATATTTTTGGTTATTCTAAAAATGAGAAAAGTACACACAAAAGCAAACAACGCCCGATAGAGGATTACGCCAGACCAATGTCCGCCCATGGAGAGCATCAACAAGGTGTCTTCAAAAATGCTGTGAAACAAGCCCATCAGCGTAATGGAATAAAATACCTCTTTGGGGTTCAATCGTTTAGCCTGACTTTCGGCTATCATCAATCCGCCGCCGTAGGCAATGCCAATTGTTAATCCTGCAATGGTCAGCGGCAACACATCGCTGCTCATGCCGAGATGTTTTAATATCGGCTCTAACAGTTTGTTCATCAGTTTTAAAATGCCGATTATTTCCAACAAACGAATAAATGCAATCAAGGAAAAGATAATGAGGAGAATGAGTGCGTAGTTTTTCAATTCGTTCAATCCCCATGCTAACCATGTCGTTTTTGTGGTGGAAAAAATGGCGGAAATGTGGGCATCGACTTGCAAAATATGCAAAGCGGAGTAGATTTTTGATAAAGAAAACCCCAGCAGTATCGCCAGTCCAAAACGGATAAGAAACATTACCCAGACACGAACTCCTGCCTTTTTTGTGATGCTCAATTCAATAGGAAACGTATGGGCGATAAGAATCATGGTCAGCAAAACGGACATTTGGGCGACCGTCATCGGTTCAAAACTTGGGTAGATGGAAAACAACACAAACAGTCCGCCGTAGATACTCACCACCATAGAGGTAAGCCAAACAAGTGCGGTTTCGGCGGGCAGTCCTACAATGTGCATGACAGGCTCCAGCACATCGCTCAAATACGGCAAAAGTTCCAACTCCTGCACAATCCGAATCACAATGGAAAGCGGTATCAGCAACTTAAAAAGCGGGATGGCGGCTTTTTTGGTTTTTTGGAAAACATAATCTGAAAAAATATAAATCTTATTAGAGAATATCATGTTTTTTAAAAACGCTATTTTTTATTTTCTATTGTTAAAGATTACGAAAAAATAGCATGTTTACGTTTATCGGCAACCATGCCTTTATTTACAGCAGATTTCATCTAACATATTACAAACTGCTTTGTCGTAGGTTATGATTATTTTAAAATTTCTTCTAATTTTTTAGGCGGCCAAGAATTTCGCCATCCATAGAAAAATCCCAAATGGTAACGTGCGGCAAAATAATAAACTACATGACGCAATTTGCCCACAGGTATATACAACAATAGAATAGAGGCAATAATATAATAATATACTGCAACTCTCTCTCCCATAACCAAATACAATACGGTGAAGCATTGGAAAAGCATTGTTAAAAAAGTGGAAAAGAAATCATCTGCATTGGATATTTCTTTTAATTTGCTTGAAAACTCCCGTTTTAAAAACAAAATCAATCCGCATAATTCACCAATGGTTACAAAAACACATGCCAACGCTGTCAATATTATCAATGCAGTGTATTCCCAAAAAATGGCAACATCAACAAAAAAGAAAACAATAAAAAACAATAAGGAGATAAATGTTCCGATATGAAAAAATATTCCGGCAGTAAATGACGGAAGATGCAGATAGGCAGACTCTTTTTGTGTGGGGAGCATCGCTTCTGTATTGGAATAGATAACCGCCTGGGTTACATTTCCGCTTTTTTGCGATAAATCCTTTACTTTTCCCAATTTGAGCAAACGGAAAAAGTGTATAAAACAAAACACGATGCACCAACCTAAGGCAAGTAACGCAATAATTTGTATCTTTTCCATAATGTAACCTTCTAACTTTATGAACTTTACAAACTAATTACACGCAACCGTCCGGTTTAGGCAATCCTGCCACGCGGCATGCCCCGCGAGCCGGTCCCAACGGGAACAATTCATAAATATCCTTTAACTTCAACCCTGTTTCTTTGCAGAGGGTGCGTATCATGGGTGCATTCCCTTTTTCTTCGTAATTTTGGCGTATCAAATTTACGATTGCCCAATGCGAATCGGTCATTTCTATGCCGTCTTCTTTGGCGATTTCCACCGCAACGGTCTTGTTCCATACTTCCGGATTGGTCAAAAATCCGTCCCCATCAAATTGTAAATCAGTCATTTTCGTATTTAATTTTTGTTTTTATTTTGCAAATTGCCTTTGTTAAGGTATAATTTACAAAGATATATAAAAAAAATGAAAAAACCTTCCAAAACCCACCTCCGTGTCTTTCATTTTCAACAAAAAACACGCTGTTTTCACCCTAAATAAGGCAGGTGATTTGAAATTTTTATCACTCAAAATCAGAATGTTATACCTTTTTTTCAAAAAAAATTAAAAACACAGGCAACAAAACGCATTTTTCCTTGTCTTATGGGTAATAAGAGAATAATTATTTTTTAAAAAAATAAAGTCATGAAAAAAGCAAATTTTTTACGTTGGATGGTTTTGAGAGGCATGTTGGTGTTTCCTTTGTTGGGTTGGTCGCAATGCCCCAATTTGAATTTTAGTATGGGGACGCTGAATAATTGGCAATGTTATTCAGGGTCGTATGTAGGCAGCAATCTTGTTTTAAATCCCTGCTTGCCCCTTTCGGATAAACATACCATCATGAATGCCTTTTCGCTTATACAAAGTGGACAATTTTATGATGAACATTGTAATTTAATCCCTAAGGTTCCCGATGGATACATGTATTCTTGCCGCATAGGAAACGATAGTACAGGCTCAAAAGTAGATGCAATAGAGTATGAAATGACAGTGGATAGTAATAATTCCATGTTGATTGTTTCTTTTGCTTGGGTAATGGAACGCGCAGGGCATGACTCAATAGAACAACCTCAGTTTTCGCTGAAAATAAAAGATTCAGCAGGAAATGTTTTGCCCATTTCTTGTGGAGAAGTAAATTTTGTATCGGGAGATAGTATGCAGGGTTTGGTATGCGATACGAACGGTTTAGTCGCCCGCAACTGGACTACGGTTGGATTTAGTTTGGAATCGTTTATGGGGCAAACCATAAAAATATATTTTGAAACAAGAGATTGCTCGTTGGGCGACCATTTCGCTTATGCCTACGTAGTGGCAGAGTGCCGTCCCTTGCGAATAGAGTTAATGTATTGTGAGGGAATGACAATATCTCGTTTGCGTGCGCCGGATGGATTTCAATCTTATACATGGACACGAGACAGTGATCCGAATTGGGTAGTTTATAATAGGCAAGTTAATATTATAAACCCACTTGATGGAGAAATATTTACCTGTACCGTTATCTCTGAATTAGGCTGTGAATCTGAATTGAAAACGGTAATTAGAAGAACGAATGTTGAGGCAGGTTTTTTTATGTTGGAATACGATTCCTGTACTCGAACGGCTACATTTATAGATACATCAAAAGTCCATAACAGCAAAAAATGGGGTGTGGAGTGGGAAATAGACAGCTTACCCTCTGTTCATGTTTACGATTCTATATTTACTTATACCTTCCCAGAACCTATTGTGCCTATTACCTATTTGATTCGTTTAATGGTTTTTGCAGAAAATGGATGTGTGGGTGTTTTTTCACAACCCATTACGGTTTATCCTTCATTTTATGTCAATTCTATCCATGCCTATTTTTCCACTCAGCAAAAAACACATTGCAATAATACAAGTGTTGCTTTTGCAAACAGGTCAAATGCAAATGTGTCGCCGTTTTTTGATAATTTGAATTGTTCTTTAGGAAACATCACCTTAACCTGTGAATGGAATTGGGGCGATGGTACAAAATCAATACAAACGTTCTCAAATGGAGAAATGCCCATCATCGAACACACATACAATTTTTCGCATGCAATAACAGATGTTGCCGTTTCTTTGACAACAAAAATAAGTGATGATTTCGTGTACTATGAAGACACTTACACAGACACCTTAACCATTATCCGTCCATCCATTGCCAAATTTATAAGTGATAGGCATCAATTTCCATGTGCCGGCAATAGTGGAAAAACGGTAACTTTTGCCGATTCGTCTTATGGAAAAATCGTGCTGTACACGTTGGATTTCGGAGACAATACTCCGCCCTTCAAGGGATCGACCATGGACTCTGTTTCCCACACCTATCTCCAAGGCGGCTCTTACGATGTAACCTTCATCGTGCAGGATAGCACAGGTTGTACAGACACAATGTATCAGCCGGATTATGTTTTTATTGATGGTCCCGCTGGCAGCTTAGCCTACGACTCGCTTTCAGGTTGTACGCCGCTTCGGGTGCGGTTTACCACAACTATTGCAAGGAGCAACAACCAATATACAGCAGATACCGTATATATAAGCGCCGATGGGACGGCTTCCTTTATGAGAGTCGGATATCAAGTAGAAAATCCTGCTATACATACCTATAATTCTCCGGGTGCCTATGTTCCTGAACTTCGGATGATTAAGTGGGTGCTGTTTGAAGGACAGCGTTTGAAATGTGAGATATCCCGTCAGGCAGAAGACACTATTTATGCAATTGACTTGCAACCCGATTTTACAACAAGCAATGTATATGATGTAAATATCCCTGTTGAATTTGAAAATACAACCTCCGTAACCCCTGCCTTACAAGCCGATTCGCTTCATTGGGATTATGGAAACGGCAATTCGTTGTGGATTTATAATGCAGACAATCAATCGCATAATGGATTCGCCTTGTACGATAAAAAAGGCTCCTATACGGTTACTTTAACGGAATATTATAAATTGTGCAGCCAAAAACAAAGTAAGGTTATTCCTATCGGAGATGTCGGTATGGTAGAGATGGATAATTCTCCGTCTTTGCGAGTGTCTCCTAACCCAACCCATGGTCAATTAACAATTGAAAATGAAGAATTAAGAGAGGGTTCGATGGTGAATATTTACGATGTTGTCGGTCAATTGCTACAATCTACAATCGTAAATTCGCAGTCTGAAATCACAATTGATGTTTCGCATTTGGCAAGCGGAGTG
>Ga0082212_10002421_pt1 | contig 27173 bp, 24 predicted proteins | sample TergutNt197P3_FD_71548 | JGI IMG/M metagenome (GOLD analysis project Ga0082212, IMG submission 71548) | Neocapritermes taracua P3 segment gut microbial communities from Petit-Saut dam, French Guiana - Nt197 P3 | ecosystem: Host-associated > Arthropoda: Insects > Digestive system > Gut ...
ATTTCGACGAGGCCGCCGAGATAGCTATGGATTTATATAACACTGGTGTCGGAAGCTTGCTTTAATGTATTGTATGATATCGTTACAAGGGATATAATCAAAAACAACCTTGTTTAGCGCGCGAACGGAAGGTGATGATTTCCTTGAAGACCATATTCATCGTCGACGATAACGACACGAACCTGATGACGGCAAAGACGGCCCTCGACGGGACATATAAGACATACGCGCTGCCTTCGGCGGAAAAGATGTTAAAGCTTACCGAGAAGATAACGCCGGATTTGATATTGCTCGACGTCGAAATGCCGGTGATGAACGGTTTCGAGGCGATGTCTTTTCTAAAGTACGACGTGAGGCTTAAAGATATTCCGGTCATATTCCTTACCGCGAAGAACGACCCCGTTTCCGAAATAAAGGGTTTTGAGATGGGCGCGCTTGACTTTATCAACAAGCCGTTCTCCGCCCCTGTACTGATTCGGCGGATTGAGACGCATACAGAGTTAGACAAGTTAATCAAGCGCAGTCAATCCGTTGTGCGTAAAGTGAACAACGCCACCATTAAAGTCATATCAGACATGGTGGAGAGCCGCGACAAAACCACCGGCGGGCATATTGAACGTACGCAGAAATACTTGGAAATCCTGATTGACGAGTTGGTGCGCTCTGAGCTGTACTCCGACGAAGTGGGTGATTGGGATATGGATTTGGTGATTCCCTCCGCGCAGTTGCACGACGTCGGTAAAATCGCCATCAGCGACGCCATTCTCAACAAGCCGGGCAAACTCACCAATGAAGAGTTTGAACACATCAAGTCTCACAGCACGGAGGGCGAAGTCATCATCGACAAGATTATCAGCGACGTCGAGGACGACGTGTTCTTGTGCTACGCAAAGCGGTTCGCCGCGTATCACCATGAGAAATGGGACGGTACGGGGTATCCCTACGGTCTGAAAGAATACGCCATTCCGCTTGAGGGCAGAATCATGGCAATTGCCGATGTGTATGACGCGTTAGTGTCGGTGCGCCCATATAAGAAACCTTTCACACATGAACAGGCGTTCAACATCATCACCGAGGGGAGCGGAACGCACTTTGACCCTAACTTAGTGGCGGTGTTCAAGGCAGTCGCCGACGAGTTTGAGGCTACGTCAAAATGCGCGGTCTATGACTTGTAAAGGGGTGCGTTATGTTTGCCTTTTTTAATAAACGATTTCTGCTGTATTCCTGTATTCTCTTTGCGGGGATTGCTTTATTCAGCTCGGTTTCTTATGTGTTTGCGGCGCGCCAAATTAACAACAACTATATTCAGCAACAACTCATGGGAACGGCGGAGAGCATTAAACTGCACGTTACCATGGAAGTTACCGGGGAACTGTCGCTGATTACTAAAATGGGTAAATCGCCTATTATTCGTGATTATATGCTCAATCCCGATGACCCAGAATTAAGTGCGCGGGCATTCGGCGAGTTTGAGGTGTTTCAGGAACATATCAAAACAGGCGTGGCGTTTTGGGTGAGCGACGCCGATAAAATGTTTTATTTTACGAGGGCGGAGCCGACCCGGATTGAACCCGATGACCCCAAATACTATTGGTATAATCTGACGCTGTATGAAACGGAATACTACAACTTTAATATCAACTATAACGATGATGTAGACGTTGTGAATCTGTGGGTGAACGTCCCTGTTTTTGTCACCAATGACGACGGCAGCCGCACGGCTATCGGAATGTTGGGCACGGGAATCAACCTCACGGAAGTAATCGAAGTCACCAAAGCCGCCAACTTGGAACGCAGCGACAAAACCGAAGTGTATATGTTTAATGAGCTTCACGAAATAACCAACGCCACAGACTTTGATTTGATTCTTCGCAAAGTGTTGTTGGAAGAGCATTTGGGGGACGTGGGCAGGGAGGCAATCAAGAATACCGAAAACCTCGCAGTCAACGGCAGCCAAACCTACATCTACGGCGATAATATGTACCGCGTCAGCGATGTTGCATCCATTCAAGGCTGGAGTTTGGTTATCAGCCACCCCATGTCGGGAGTTTTGTCTATGGACGCGGGCGTGAACATTGTGTTTTTCGGAATGTTCGCGCTAATTTTCATGTTATTCGTTATTATGAACATTTTTGCTGCATACTCTGAACGCGCCATGAAAATCAAGAACGTGGAGTTAGAGGCGGCGTCTAAGGCAAAGTCGTCATTTTTGGCTACAATGTCCCACGAAATTCGCACGCCTATGAACGCCATTCTCGGGATTACGCAGATTGAACTGCAACAGCCTAACCACTCCGAAAGCAGCGTCATTGCGTGGGAGAAGGTCTACGCGTCGGGCAACAGCCTGTTGGCGATTATCAACGATATTTTAGACATGAGCAAAATCGAAACAGGAAAACTCGAGTTGATTAACGACGAATATGACACGGCGAGTTTGATTCAGGACACGGTTCAGATGAACGTGATTCGCATTGGCGACAAGCCCATCAAGCTGATTGTTGACGTTGACGAGAAACTGCCATCTAAACTGTTCGGAGACGAACTGCGCCTCAAGCAGATTCTTAACAATCTTTTGTCTAACGCGATTAAATACACCAAAGAAGGTCATGTCAAGTTGAGCGTGTCACACATTGCACAGGGGGACTCGGCTGCGTTGCAACTCGCGGTGGAGGATACGGGGCAAGGCATGAAAAAAGAAGACGCGGCTCTGTTGTTCTCGGAGTATCTGCGATTCAATGCCGAGGCAAACCGCAGTATTGAGGGGACGGGGTTAGGGCTGAACATCACAAAAAGCCTTGTCACCATGATGGACGGCGTGATTGACGTGCAGAGCGATTTCGGCAAAGGCAGTACGTTCTCGGTGACGGTGCAACAAGGCTTGCCCGATTGCCCACCCATTGGGCGCGAAACGTCCGCTAACCTAAGCGATTTTACGTTTGAGACACACGCAACTCACCTCAAATCTACCGAAGACGCACAGGGTAGTGTCATGCCTTACGGAAAAGTCCTCGTAGTGGACGACGTGGACACGAATTTATACGTCGCGGCGGGTATGATGGAGCCGTATCAACTTCATGCCGAAACGGTCAACAGCGGTTTCAAGGCGTTAGACGCAGTTTTCCCCACCGACAGCGACGAAATCAAGCGATATGACATTGTGTTCATGGACCATATGATGCCACTCATGGACGGAATCGAGACGACTAAGAAAATGCGGGAGGGTGGTTACGACGGAACGATTGTCGCGCTGACCGCCAACGCGCTTGTGGGCAATGCCGCCATGTTCAAGGAACAAGGTTTTGACGATTTTCTGCCCAAACCCATCAACATCAAATTGCTTGACGCAATTCTCAAGAAATATATCCGTGATAAACACCCCGAGGAGGCGGCGAAATATGCGTCGGTTCGCACAAACGTGGTGGCGCATACAGTCACACCGAAGCTGTTGCAAATATTTAGCCAAGACGCTAAGAAAGCTCTGCCTGCGTTGCGCGGATACGCCGACGACGTTAAGCTGTTCACCATTAACGCACACGCCATGAAGTCCGCGCTTGCCAACATCGGCAAGACAGACGAGTCCAAGACGGCGTTGGCGTTGGAAACTTCCGCGCGCGAAAACGACGACGGTAGCAGTATCAACGCCGCAGAAGTCAATGCGTTTGTCGCCATGCTCGAATCGCTGATTGCAGAGTATGACGACGCAGGGGAAGACGTTGTTGAGCGCAACGATGACGAGATTACAGAAGACCTCGCGCTGTTGCAAGAACAGTTGACGGTTATTAAGGACGCTTGTGAGGAATATGACGAAGTGGCGGTTTATGCCGCCCTCGACCTGCTTAAAACGAAGGAGTGGAAACACGATACACGCGCTGCGTTTGCGGAAATGCGCGATTTGATTTATATAGAGAGCGATTTTGAGGGCGTGTACGTACGCGCCGAGACGTTGCTCTAAGGGAGGCGACACAAACTTATGACAACAAGAATGATTGCGTTTTTATTGAGCGTCGCGTTAGGGTTGATTATTGTCGTCGGCTGTGATACTGTGCGCGGCGATAAGCCGACTAAGCCTGTTACAACGCTCGCGGACGTACCCGGCATTACTGCCGACGAGTTGGCGGCGGGGGAGGGGTTACGCCAACGCTACGATTCTTTCGTGTATGCCATGCCGCCGAGTACCGAAGCGTTCAGTGACATTTATACCGCCGAAATAAACGGATTTTCGCGGCTGTTTTGTGACTGGCTGACAGCGTTATTCGGCATTGAGTTTATCCCCGAGAATCGCTTGTTCGCCGAAGTCACCGACGCTCTCGAAAAAGGGACGGCGGACTTCACAGGGACAATGACCGCTACGGACGAACGACGCGAGAAATATCACATGACGTCGCCCATTGCCGTGCGGACGCTCAAATACTTTCGGTTGGAGGGGAGCGCGCCTCTGCCTATGATTCAGACCGTTCGCCCCGTCAAATTCGCGCTTTTAGAGGGCAGCTCAGTCGCCGACAAAGCGATTGATTCACTTAACCATTCCTCTTACGAAATCGTATACGTGCAGAGCAACTTGATGGTGTATGATATGCTTGTCAGCGGTGAGGTTGACGCGTTTATCCACGAAAGCGCCACCGAAGAAATCTTTGACGAATACGATGATGTTGTCGCGATTGATTTTCTCCCCATTGTCATGAGTTCGGTATCGCTGACCGCGTACAGTGACGAGTTGGAGCCTGTTATTACCATTGTGCAAAAGGCACTCAACAAAGAAACGCTGCATATGCTTTCGGATATGTATAACGAGGGCTACGTGCTGTATCTCAAAAATAAACTTCACACACGTTTGTCGGACACTGAAACGGCGTACATACAAGGCGCGGACAAGATTCGCGTGGTGGCGGAGTGTGACAACTATCCCATCAGCTTTTATAATAAACACGAAAAGGCGTTTCAGGGCATTTGTATTGACGTGTTGAATCAGGTTTCGCTTTTTACGGGTTTAGAGTTTGAAGTCGTCAATGAGCAGGGCGCGGGCTGGTCGGCGATTCTCGAAATGTTAGACAACGGGGAAGCGTCCATGGTGACGGAGTTAATCCGTACACGAGAGCGTGAGCGGTCGGGCAAGTTTCGGTGGCCTGATACGCCGATTTTTCACGAAAGGTACGCGCTGATTTCTAAAGTAGAGCATCGCAACATCAATATTAACGAGATTTTGTATGTGCGGATTGGGTTGCTTGAGCAATCGGCGCATACGGATTTATTCAACGGCTGGTTCCCCAATCATGAGTATACCACCACTTATGCGGGGTTAGAAGAAGCGTTCGCCGCGTTGGAGGCGGACGAGATTGATATGGTTATGGGCGGGTTGAATCAAGTTTTGTCTCAAACAAACTTCCATGAGAAACCGGGGTATAAAGCTAACTTGGTGTTTGACGATTCCTACGGCTCTACATTCGGGTTCAACGCTGATGAAGAAATGCTTTGCTCCATTGTTGACAAGGCACTCGTCTTGATTGACACCAACGCCACAGAACAATACTGGACGCGCAAGACGTTTGATTATCGCTCACAGATTCAACAACTCCGATTCGTGGGGATAACCGGCGCAATCGTGGTTTTGCTGTGTTTTATTCTGCTTATCAATATGTCCGTTTCGCGCAAACGCCTGAAACGGGAGAGCCGCTACAAATCGTCGTTCTTGGCGGTCATGTCCCACGAAATCCGCACGCCTATGAACTCGATTTTGGGGATTACGCAAATGCAGTTGCGGGACAATACGCTGTCACCGACACAGACAGAGGCGTTGAACAAAATCTACAATTCGGGCAGCACGCTTCTCGAAATTATCAACGATATTTTGGACATGAGCAAGATTGAGACAGGCAAGTTAGAAATCAATACAGGTACGTATGAAGTCGCCAGTATGATTCATGATGCCGTTCAGCTTAACACGGTGCGGATTGGCGGCAAAGACATTGTTTTACGCGTGAATGCCGATAAGGAGTTACCGTCGCAGTTAGTCGGCGATGAATTGCGCTTGAAACAGATTCTCAATAACCTTTTGTCCAACGCAATCAAGTATACCGAGAAAGGGCACGTTACCCTAACGGTGACGTTTTTGCCCGACGAGTCCATGCTTCGGTTCTCGGTTGAGGACACCGGGCAGGGCATGAAACCCGCCGACCGCGACAGGCTCTTCACCGAGAATTATCTGCGGTTTAATATGGAGTATAACCGCCGCACGGAGGGGACGGGGTTAGGGCTTAATATCACGCGGGAACTTGTGTCGTGTATGGGCGGTAAAATCGGCGTGGAGAGTGAGTTTGGTAAGGGCAGTACGTTTACGGCGACGGTTCATCAAGATACCGTCAAATGCGCGCCCATTGGTGAAGAAATCGCGGCGAATTTGATGGAGCTGAACTATTCGCGCAAGCAGGAACGCCGCGCGTCAATACGCAACATCATGCCCAATTGCCGCGTCTTGATTGTTGACGACGTGGAGACCAATCTCTACGTGGCGGAGGGGTTGATGTCTCCGTATATGCTCAAGAGTGAGACGGCGTTAAGCGGGTTTAAGGCGATTGAACTCGTCGAGAGCGGCAAAGCCTATGACATTATTTTCATGGACCACATGATGCCGCAAATGGACGGGATTGAAACAACAAAAAAACTGCGCGACGGCGGTTATAAAGGCGCGATTATCGCGCTGACCGCCAACGCGCTTGTGGGCAACGCCGAAATGTTCATACAAAACGGATTTGATGACTTTATCTCTAAGCCTATCGACATTCGGCGGTTGGATAATGTGCTGAACAAGTGGCTCACGGATAAACAGCCCAATACAGCCGCAACGCCTGCGCCCGCCCGCGCAGATGTGTCACCTAAACTGTTGGAGGTGTTCCGCAAAGACGCCGCGCGGGCAGTGCCGATTCTGCGTAATCATATCGGTGACCCCGAACAGTTCATCATCACGGTTCACGCCATGAAATCCGCCTTAGCCAACATCGGCAGAGTGGGCGAGTCCGCCCAAGCAGAACGGTTGGAGCGTACGGCGCGCGAACACGGCAGGTTGGACGAAGCGCAAGTCAAGGCGTTTGCCGCGGCGGTTGAAGCGTTGGCAGTTCAGGACGCCCCCGAAACACAACCTCACGACGATTCGGACGCTCCCGAACTTGTCGCGCTGTTGCGAACGCAGTTGACAGCGGTCAAGCGCGCCTGTGACGAGTATGACGATTCGGCGGCGATTGCCGCGTTAGACGTGTTGAATGACAAGCAGGCGTGTAAGGCAACACGGGCGTTTTTGAGCGATTTGCACGACTTAATCTATTTGGAGAGCCACTTCGAGAAAGCGACCGAGGCAATTGATGCGTATTTGCAAGAATTGAAATAATTGATTGCCTTAATTTTACAAATGCGGTTTTACATTTTTTTTACGAAAAATGCTTGACTTTGCAAAACTTTCGTGATACAATTGTTGGAGTATAAAAAAAATCTGCCCAAAACACAAGACCTCATTTCGCAAGAGTTCTGTTATTTGGGTGAAGTAATGAGGGGGAAACCAATGAAAAGGCGAATTTTATCAATGCTCATCGCAGTGACGATGGTACTTAGCATGATTCCGTTGGCGGCGGCTGATGAGCCGTTTGAACCCATTTCGGATACGCTTTCGCGTATGCCGGGCGACGTTGACGGCGACGGTGTCATTACCGTGGCGGACGTAATCGCGCTTTACAACTATGTAAACGAACGCGATATCGAAAACCTTGAACTAACCGAAGATGACGTTGCGTTTATGTTACTTACTGAGGAATCAATTGACTCGGGGGAACCGTCGTTGGCTGACGCGGTTGAGTTGTTGACTTGGCTCGGTGTAGAAGACGCTGACGAAGAAATGTTCTGCGGCAAAGAAGACTGTGACGGCGCGTGCGTGAAAGAAATCGAGGGTCTTGACCTTGATGCGGAAATCACGCTTGATGACGTCTGCCCTGACTGCTTGTGGTTCACTTGCGAGGGTGACTGTGTATGCGAATACTGCAACGGCGACGGCTACTATGAATTCGTGTTCGGCTGCGCGAATGGGATTCGTTGTGACTTCTGCGGCGTTGTCATTATCTTTGAAAGCGACGAATGCGGCGACTGTCGTTACTGTACCGAGGGCGCGGTTGACGGTAACTGTGGCAGTACGTTAGGTAACTGCACCGGCGACTGTGAAGACTGTGCGTTCAAAGATTGCGGCGGTTGCGGCGAATGTGAAATATGCCTTGCGCCCGTGTATCAAAACTACAGCGATAACGGCATTACAGATGCCGTTTTGAGAGAAATGGTTGAAAGCGGCGAAATATCGCCTAACGTAACTCACTTGTGGTTAGAGCGTAACAGACTTACTGACATAACGCCTCTTGAGTCGTTAGAGAAACTCGTTTTCCTAAACGTCAACTCTAACCATATCACAAGCATTGAGCCGATTGTAGGCATTACTACTCTGGCTGACCTTCGGGCGTTGCGTAACGATATAAGCGATATTCTGCCTTTGGCGGAACTCGAAAATCTCATTACGTTGTACATCGGGTTCAACTCGCCTATTTGTACCACTCAAATCGCTACATTGAAGGAAGCACTTCCTGAACTCGAAATATTCCACAATGCGGGGAATTGTGAAGGTTGTGTACCATGTGACATATGCAGCGCGAAATGTAACCTCTTGTGTGACCATAGCTGTACGGTGACTACGCCCTGCGGCAAACCGACTTGCCCGTTCTGCAACCCTGCTGATGAAATCGTGCGTATCGACTTGTCTTGGCGTAATGCCGACGGCGCGCAAATCGCCGCATGGGTGAAAGACGGTACGATTCCATCCGACGTTACACACTTGAACTTGGCGCGTAACAAGATTGACGACGTTACGTCGCTCAAAAAGCTCAACAACTTGGTATCGTTGTCGTTACGCGATAACCTGCTTTGCATGAACAGAATCAGCGACTTGCAAAAGTCTTTGGAAGACGTGTTTATCACCTACAACGCGATTGACTGCGGTAAAGCGAAATGTACCGCTTGTAAAACTTGTAAAGCGTCTTGTGACTTCTTCTGCTGTGAGCCTTGCGGCAGAACTTGTGACCAACTCTCTTGTAAATTCTGTAACCCTGATATTCCCGAAATCTACATTGACTTTTCTAACAAAAACCTCACCGACGCTGATTTGAAAGCAATGGTTGACGACGGCAGAATCCCCAAAGGTACAACGCATTTGTGGTTGACTAACAACCAACTCAAAGACATTACGCCGCTGAACAAACTCACTGTTTTAACCGGTTTGTGGATTGGCGGTAACGAAATCGAGAACGTCCGCCCTCTCGAAAACCTAACTCGTTTGACTGTATTGTCACTCCACGACAATAACATCTCAAACCTGAGCAGACTCACCAAACTTGAGCGTTTGGAAACGCTCAACCTTGAATCCAACGCAATCGTTGACCTCAAACCTTTGGCGGAGTTGGACGGTCTGATTGAACTGTACTTGGGATTCAACAAAATCGTTGACATCAAACCGCTTGCAGAACTTACTGCACTGACTGAGTTGGGATTGAATAACAACTCTATCACTGATATTGCGCCACTCGCGAACATGACAGGCTTAAACGCATTGCAACTCAACGACAACCGCATCACCAACCTCTCACCGTTGTTTGACTGCTTAGAGTTAATTGAACTTCGTCTACGCAACAACATCATCTGCTTGGAGCAAATTAACGAGTTGCGCGACGCAATAGACGATTACGGCGTTGGCAGACACGGCAGTGTAATCAGCCATAACGCGCTTGACTGCGGCGGTTGCGTGGAATGTGAAGTCTGCGGCGCAACCTGCGGTAAACTCTGCGGTTCCGGTTGCTACGTTGAACCCAAATGCACAGGCAACCCTGATACCTGCAAAATTCCCGGTTGTACAGAATGTGCAATTCCTGAATGTGAATGCGGAAACTGTGAAATCTGCGGATTTGACCCTGTAAAAGGCGGTATGCTCGGATTCGGCAATCTCATGGGTAATGGCGAACCCGGAATGGCGGACGCATTGCAAATCCTGCGTTTGTTAGTAAAACTCTCCAACGTAATCGAAGGCACGCAAGCACTGCCTAAGCCCGTTGCAGAAGCAGGCGGTACAAAAGACGACATTCGCATCGCCTCGAGAGTATCTGCCCCCGGCGAAGACGGACTGCCTACCATGTCCGACGCACTGCAAGTTCTGCGTTACGTGGTTAAACTCAGCACAACAGGCGGTTGGGCGGACAAATACAAAAAAGCAACAGAAGGCAAGTAAGTTACTGTCCATTACGAATAGCTTAAAAGCAAATCCCCCTCCCGATTGGGAGGGGGTATTTTGTTTATTTTATTTTGTGTTTGCTGTCAGGAATCCACTTCAAGAGCAGTGCGTTGAGTTTGCTTACGTCGATTGGTTTAGTCAAGAAATCGTTGAATCCGTTTTGCAGGAACATCTCTCGCGCACCGACTATTGCGTTGGCAGTGAGCGCGACAATGGGGAGCGCGTTGTATTTATCACCGAGACCGCGAATGATTTTCGTCGCTTCGATTCCGTCCATCTCGGGCATCATCTGATCCATAAACACAATGTCATAATCGTTTTGTTTAACTAACTCAATGGCTTCCTCTCCGCTGTCACACATATCGAGTTTCATCTCAAACGGATTGAGCAACCCCGCCGCCACGCGCAAATTCGTCGTTACATCGTCAACAATCAACACCCGCGCGTCAGGCATGGTGACTTGGGACGTTCGTTCGGTCTTGGAGATGACAACCTCCTCGCCGCTTAATACGCTGACAATCGAGAACAAATAAGCGGGGATGTTAAGCGTAATAAAATCGTCCGTTTCCACGCGCCCAATCGACGGTTCTGTCATCATGACGATTTTGCAATCCGTAATGTTCATCTCTTGCAATACGGTTCGCGCCGACGCGCTTAAATCCCCCTCCGCGAAGATGTATTGCCACTTGCCGTTGGTCATACACTGTCGCAGTTGCTCCGCGCTCTTGACAATGAGCGATGTTACTTGCAAATCTTTCAAGCACCGCACCATATATTCGGCGTGAATCATGGGGTTGACCTCTACGCCCTCGCCCCTGTCGATGATTTCGCCGCTTTTCGCGTATACTAAGACCGACGTTTCGGGGAACAATCCGTAACCCGCCGCCTGTACGCCGAGTTTGCGCCCGAGTTTCGTGCCGAGTTTTTGCGACATCTTGACGGTGAACTCACTGCCTACGTTGTACTCCGACTCGGCGTGAATTGTTCCGCCCATCAGCTCTAATATATTGTTGGTAATCGCTAACCCTAACCCCGTCCCCTCAATGTTGCGGTTTTTATTGGTGTCGAATCGGTAGAACTCGGTGAACAGTTTCTCAAGGTCATTCTTTCTAATCCCCACGCCCGTGTCCTTGACGCGAATGGTCAAATCAAAGGCGTTGTTCTCGCTTGACGGTTCGCCCATTATTTCAAGGCTGAAGTATCCCTGTTTGGTATACTTTTGTGCGTTACTGAGCAGATTAAGCATGATTTGGCGCATACGCATTTCGTCCCCGATTAACTCGTTGGGGATTGTGCGCTGAACGTATACCGCGAAGTTCAGCCGCGAGTCTTTCATGCGCGCTCTGATGATGTTTACAACGTCGTAAATCACCGTATGGAACAGGTATTTTTCGTTGGATATTTCTAAAGTCCCGCTCTCTACTTTGGATAGGTCAAGAATGTCGTTAATAATCGAAAGCAAATGATTGCCGGACATTTTGAGCGTTTCCATGTTTTCCAAAACTGCGGGAGGAAGCGGCTCACGCAGAATAGTGTCCGCCATGCCCATGATTCCGTTCATAGGCGTTCGTATTTCGTGGCTCATCTTGGATAAAAATTCTGACTTGGCAATCGAAACGCTCTCCGCCTCATATTTAGACGTTTCCGCTTTTTGAATGTGCGCCATCATGTTGTTGGTGTTAGCAAGCATCTCTGAGAATATGCCGCCGAGACGTTCATCTTCTAAGAGAGGCATACTTTCGCCGTTGAGCAGGGCGTTCTGCGCCGTTTCGTAGCTGCTTCGCAGTATTTCTAACGCACTGACTATTTCTAAAAACGAATCGGACACTTGGGATATTTCGTCATTGTTGCGTACTTCGATGTGTACGTTCAAATCACCTTTGGCGATTCGTTTCGCGCAGGTTGCCAACGTCTTGAGTGTACGCAGCTCTTGATAAACTACGAAAAGCAGTATACACACCGACACCATCAGTGCAATCAGCGTTGGAAACAACGAATCAAAAATCACTTCGGCAGGGTTCTCCACCGAGTCGGCGTCGAAATAGCTGATAATCGTCCATGCGTTGCGCGCCCCTGAAATGTAGATATACTGTTTATCACCTGAAATCGCCGACGTAAACCGAATGGTTTTTTCTTTAGGAATGTCGCTAAACTCACCGCCTACGCCCAACTCAGTTACGTTCAACCCCAAGTATTCCTGCCTATTTGAAAAGAAAATGATGCCGTTTTGGTCGGCTATGTTGACAAAACTGTCGTAATAATACGTGGGTTCTTTCAAAAAGTGGTCGAGAATATCCGCAACACATAACAGCGCGACTGTTCCGCGCAACTCGCCCTCTTTAATAATAGGCAACATAACCAAAAACTGCGGATTGTAATCTTCGTCGTCTTCAGTATCCACCACAAAGAAATCCGATATATACGGGCTGCCTATGTTATGCGTGTCGCGGATTTTATTGCTTATCATGCGGTCATAATTGGCTGAGGCAGTGTCGTCGCTTGCGCGCGCAACAATGTTGTAGGAAGCGTCGGTAACGAATATGTTTAGATAGGCTTGTACGGCATTGACTAAGTTTACACCGTCCAACAACGCCTGCAATCCTGCCGCTAACTCGTTTGCGGCGTCTTCATCTCCCGAAATTGCCGCCGGAACTTGCGTACGGTTTGCCACAGAGCCTAACATAATTAACGTATACGAATCCATGACTTCTATAATGCCGGACGTTGTTCGCGTATTGCTCTCTAACCGCTCATCAATCTGTGCTATAACCTGTCTGTTTATTTGCGCCGAGCGTATGGGGGCGACAATACCCACAACCAACACAGTAAGAAGCGCAATCGAAATCGCAAGTTTAGCATTCACGGACAAATTGCGCCAAAACGTCTTTTTTCCTGCAACCATCATACACCTCCGTAAAATTAGACCTCTGCGGAAACCAACGCACGGCGGAGGTCTATTGTTAATTATTTACTCTATATTATACACACACTTTGCAGAAATGTCAAGCGTTTTCGTATTTTACTTGACTTTTTTATAAAAGCATGATACAATGTAATGATTATAGAGTTTAGAACGCGTTTCTATTGCTTGGCGGCGGAAAGGTATGGACTTAAAAATGGCGAAAATAATCACGGTCACGAATCAAAAAGGCGGTGTAGGCAAGACGACGACTTGCGCTACAATCTGCGGCTGTCTGTCTGAACTCGGCAAGTCTGTCTTGGCGATTGACTTAGACCCACAGGGTAATCTGTCGTTCAGCTTGGGCGCGGAAACGGGCGGCGCGTATACCATGTATAACGCGCTTAAACATGAGGTCACTCTATACGATATAATTCAGCATACCGAAATATGCGATATTGCTCCTGCGAATATCACGCTGTCGGCGTGTGAGCTTGAGCTGACTTCCGTGGGACGGGAACATATACTGAAAGAACAAATCGACACCATTATCGCCGACTATGACTACATACTCATCGACACGCCGCCTGCGTTATCGGTGTTGACGATTAACGCATATGTCGCATCGGACTGGCTAATTATCCCCATGATTCCCGAGATTCTCTCGTTGCAGGGGTTCGCCCAACTAAAAGAAACCATACAAGCTATTAAAAAATACTACAACAAATCGTTGGAAGTACGCGGTATTCTTTTGAATCAATACAATCCGCGGTTGATTCTCACCAAAGAAGTCGAAGAACTTGCGGTGATTATCGCCGAGCAGTTAGAAACGGAAGTGTTCACGCAAAAAATCGCCACGAGCGTGGTGGTAGCCGAAGCACCTGCTCACGGAAAAACAGTGACGAAGTACGCGCCGCGCTCCAAGTCCGCCAAAGAATGGACAACCGCTACGCGCGAAATGTTGGGAATATAAATTGATGTTTGGGACAATTTTGTCCACCATTATGGTAGATAATAATGGTATAGTTAGAAAAGTATGAACTATATAAAAGTAATCCGCCCTAAGGCGTGGCTCAAGAACGTGTTTGTGTTCGTGCCGATTGTATTCGCCATACAGCTTTTTAATCTTGATAAACTACTGACGACTTTGGCGGCATTCGGGGCGTTTTGCATGATTTCGTCGGCGGTGTATCTGTTCAATGACATCTGCGACGCGAAAAAAGACGCGCTTCACCCCGTCAAGAAATCGCGCCCAATTGCATCGGGTAAAATCAAACGCAGTGTGGCAAGTGCGTACGCAATCGCTCTCGCGGGAGTCGGCATTGCTGTGAGCCTGTTGGTCGTCAACCGCACTATGACGGCGATTGCATTGGGATACTTGTGCCTTAACTTAGCCTACACGATACTGCTCAAAAACGTAGCCGTGTTGGACTGTTTTTGCATTGCCGCAGGGTTCGTGTTGCGCGTGTACGCAGGCGGCGCGGCGAGTGGCAGTGCCGTGTCGGACTGGCTGTTCCTCACCGTGACTGCCGCGTCATTGTTCATGGCGTTCGGCAAACGCAGAGGCGAGATTCTTAAACTCCGTTCACCTACGGCTGACGCCTCGGTTCACTGCGCGGGTCAGGCAGAGCCTGACTCCTTGCCCAAACTCCGTTCACCTGCGGCTGAATCCTCAAGCCAAACACGCACAGTATTACAGCAATACAACATCGACTTCCTCAAAGGCATGGTGTTCATTTGTGCAGGGTTGGCGGTGGTGTTTTACTCGCTGTGGGCAATGGAGAAATCCAACATGATTTACACCGTGCCGCTGATGATATTCATGGTGGCTAAATATCTGCTCAATATCCACAAAGCCGACTCTCACGGAGACCCCACGACTGTGGTATTCTCGGACGTGACGTTCTTGCTGTCGGGAGCGTTGTATGCGGCAGTGACGGTGGTATTGTTGTATGGCGGAAAGGTTATAATATGAACGACAATAAAGAAAAAAACACGAAAAAATGGTTACTCACAACGCTCAAAATCGCGCTATGTATATCGGGGACGTATATGTCCCTCAATTTTAATGAACGCGCAATGCCTTACTTTATCTCGTTCTTTGCAGGGAGCGGGAGCTTTTTCACAAAATCTGTGTCGGGCGAACCTACACCTAAGATTTTTGCCTTAATTTGCGTAATCGCGGCATTTGTTGCAGTAATGCTAATCGTGATTTTATTCAAAGCAAAATTTCTCGAAAGGTTGTACGCGCGGTTATCACAAAAGTCACTGCTTGCAAGAATCATGTTAGTCATGTACGCGTTTCTTTGTGCTCAACGATACGTGACCTACTACAACCACCACGAACTTCGCAACTATGATTACTACATGAACATCATTGAAGTTGGTGTCGGTGTCGGTTGGTTTGACTTTTTGCCGCCTTTTGTTGCTACAATCATTATGTGGATACCGCTCACGTTACTGTACCTTTTTTTTATAATGATTTTGGTTGATTTTCTATACGATATTATTAAAAGTTTTGACCGTTTTGAGCGCATTTTCTTTCTGTCGGGCAGTGGGTTAGGGTTCGCGTTTATCGCATACGCATACAACCAAACAAGCATTTACTACGGCTGGATTGACCGTGTTTATTCATACGATGCTTACCCCTCCATGCACTATCTGTTAAATCCGTTCTTCATCTGGTCATACTCCAACTACACCCTTCAACCGAGCTTCACCATGCCTGTGCTTTTGCCGTCGGTATGGTTTGAGCTATACTCACCGTTATGGAGAATCATAACAAGCGTCGGTATACAATTCGCACTTTTAATGGTGGTATTCGTTCTGATTTCACGAATGATTTCGCAAACGCCTAAAATCCGCAGGCTGTCACTACTGATTTTTGCGTTCAGTTTCCCTACCGTAATAATCGCAACAGTTGTCGAACGCCGCGTAATGGCATTGACGTTTTTGATTTTCGCTATCTATCAAGCATTATACAAAAAACACCATTCACACGAGCGTAATTTATGGTACGCCGTAGCAGGCGGCTCAATTATATGTAATATGTACGTTTTCTTGATGTCAATTCGTTCAAAAAGCACGGCATTAAGAGACTTAGCGGTAAGCGGAACGATATTTTTATTCCTAACCGCATTCTTGGGAAAAATCGGCGGGTTGGTGGACATAAAATCACAAGTAGAACGCTTTGAGAGTAGCGGCTGGTTAGACACAAAAATGAGCATGGGGGTGAAAGCCATACATTATATGTACTTAATATCTTCAACGCTGTTCGCACCACCCTCTGCCCCCAACGAAACCGGGTACTGGTGGCAACTACCTCCGACAACAGGCGTGTACTTCTGGCTCGGCGTAATCATTTTCGCATTAGCCATGTTCGGTTTCATCGCCAACTACAAGAGTGCGTACGCGCGAATTGCGTTCGTGAGCGTGTTGGTGTCAATCTTCTTCGTGTTCTACCAAGCCTTGAACATCAGCGAAAACGCAGTCGTGCTGAACACCCTGTTCTACGCATGGGCGTTCGTGTCGCTGCTGATAATGGGGTTAGATAAACTCATCAACCGCGAACGCATCAAGACTATACTGCTCACCGCCGTCGCAGGCGTGTGCTTGGTGTGGAACGTGACAACGGCAGTACAAATATTACGTTTCGGTATGGAACATTTCCCGACTAAAATATAACGCAAAAAGGCGGCTGGTTACAGCCGCCTCACTATTACTACTCACTTCTTATCGTCGTTTACGTCCTTACACCGCGGTTTATCCTTAATGCGTTCAATAGCATTAAGCACAACAAAATCGACATCGACGCTGTTCTGCCTGAGCATAACTTGGTCAACACGCGAAAACAACTCGCCCTGATGCGTGTTGACATACTTGGGAGGCAGTTTATTCAGCGCGAGACACTTAATGTCGCCAATACAAACAGGACATTCACAACAACCGGAACCGGGCAAGTACACCTCTAATTTAGCGTCAATCACTTTTTCCATGATATTAACAAGCTCAATAGATGATACAGCCATAACCGCACACCCCTTTTCAAACGAATATAATCTACATTATACACTATTTTCAAAGACTTGTCAATACTTTATGACAAATTTTACGCTACTTTTCGTATTCCGCAATAAAACTCTCGAAACCCTTGAGTTTCAGTCGCCTCACCTGCGCCTCTGCGTTGGCTTTATCGGCAAAACTCCCTGCGACTACGCGATACGTCACAGCCTTGCCTGTATTAGGCGTACTTGGCTTACTCGGCTCGCTTGGTTTGCTCGGTGTATTCGCGCTTCCCGCCGCGATTGCCTTTGTTACACGCGCCGTGAACTCCGCCCACGTAATGGGTCTACCCGCGCGAATGTTCGCGGGGCAGTTTTTGCCGCTCCAGTGATTGTGCTGCACCACGTTCGCTGCAGGAATGTTGTTGCGGATGCAAATGTCGGTAACCAACTCAATCGCGTTAGCAACTGCGGCAGAGAAATCGCCGTCGCTGTTGATACAAATTTCGATGCCTACTGACTGTGCATTCCCCGTACCGTTCGCGCCGTCACCCGCATGATACGCTGTTTCCTTCTCGGGCAGATGTTGGCGGATTTCCGTTGAATCCACCGTGTAATGCCATGACACGGGCATTCCCGCCGCAGTATCGCCGCGCAGATAATTACCGTGCGCTTTCGCGTTCGCTCCTTTTGACGTGTTACCCGTCTCGTGAATCGTGACGTACTTCACAGGGTTAGCTTTCGCAGGTCGATTTTTTCGCCCGCTCGGAATCAAATCCTCAAGTATTTTTTTCATTTCGTAATCCCCCTTATTCTCTTGCATAAATCGTTCGTCGCCTTGGTGTTTTCTTTAATCACCTTTTCGGTGCGAAGCATGAACCACAAACACATAGCAATCGGAAACCCCACACTCGTGACAATGTTAGTGAAATCACTCATCGCCGCCACCTCCCTTGCTTTCAACTGCGTCACCGCGTAAAATCTCCACATCTACTAACGCGTCACCCTCTGTCACAGGTTTCCACCCATGTTCCGCATTCAAGATTTTCTCCGCCAACGGCGAATAATCGTCAACGACATACTTCGCCATGCCGCACGTCCAGTCCTCGTTAGGCACGTCAGAGCGCGTTTGAATGCTCAAATCCTCAAAAATAATCATGTTTTCCTGTCTCCTTTCAAACTTCTTAAAAAACTATCTAAACGCAATATACCGAATCGTTTCCGTAGACGACGCAAGAACTTCTTGAACCCCGGTATTCGTTGTCGAAGTCGGGCGCGTCAAACCCCCGAGCATAACATTCGTCTTGAACCCGGTTTCAAGAATCTCAAGTGTCGAGCAACCCGACACAGACGGCGTAGCCGGGTGACGCTGGTCGCCATTGTTCGACGCAACAGCTAACGCGATATTTCGCCCCAACGCATTCCAGTTCGTACCCGCCGTGCTTTGAGTGCTATTCGTTTCACTCGTCAACGTCCGCGACATGACAATGACCGCACTGGGCTTGAACCCGAGATTAACCGTGCTGTTCGCCGACATAATCCCCGCAATCACCGTTGACATTATGTTGACTCTTTTAGTAAGCGCGTCAATCGCCGCCTCAAGAATCTTAAAATTGTTGTTAAAAACTTCAACGTCATAAAAATCGTTATTATCGGGCAATTTCTGCCCCAAAGTCGTTACCGTCATTTAACCTCCTCCTACTTCCTATCTGCCGCCTCGTTTTATATGCAAGTGCGTTCGTTCGCTCAACGCGGCGTGCGTGAACTCCGTCAACTCACCGTGGCGTATAAAAACAAGCCCTACATAAACGTGCATATTCGCAGGCGTCCGCAACCGCACATACCGCGTAATCTCGCCCATAAATGCCTCAATCGCCAAATCAAGCCATACATCAACCTGAAACGCCTGAACGTCCACCTCAACAGCATGAAGCGCGACGCCGTTCACACCGTACAATACCGTCAACGCCGAATCCATGCTGTTATAGGTATACGGCAAACGGTCGCTCAATCGGCTACGCACTTCCCTGACGCGACTTGCCATGTCCGCGTCCTCTTTGACGGCAATCTTGAACAATCGCTCCCACCGCGCAATGCCGCCCGCCTCGTCGGTGTAATTGACGTACGTGTTATCCAACGCTTGGGTGACTGCCGCGCCAATCAATTCACACTCCGCGTTGACCGCCTCCATAATACAGGCAATCTCCTCGTTATCGCTCAGATACTGCGGCAAATATCGGCTCAGCGTATTACTGTTCATATCAGCCATTTTAGACCTTCCCTCCCTGCCACTTTATCGTGACATGAAAATACTTCCCTTGGATTTGCGAAGATTTATTTAATCTTGAAGCACCGCCCCTCGTAACGGAACGTCATTGGGCAATAACGTGATGTTCCTGCCCGAAACGCCGCCGTTGAGTTTCAAATCAGCAATGTCAATGACGCGTCCGTGAGGTTCGCTAAGCAATCGCGCCTCAATTTGCGCCGCCCGCACAATCAACGCATCGGTCTGTGACCATGCCGCAGACAGCCCTTGTAAATACTCGGCGACAATGTTCTCCAAATCCGCCTTGATTCCCGCAAACGTCCAGCCTTCCGCCAACGTGAACGCGGCAGAAACGCTGATTTCAACACCGCGAACGCTCACAACGGTAACGCGGTGCCCAATCGGAGCTAACCCCACACCCTTGCCGCTCTCTCCCAAAGGGTCAATGACATCGGAAACACGCATGAGCAGCTCACTCGAAGCGGGCAGAAACTCACCGTCCTGAACAATCAGGCGAACCGTGCCGCCGCCATTCCACGCAGGCTCGACTTTTACACCCCCCACGCCCTGAACCGACAACGCCATTCGCCGATAATCCGCCGCATTGCCGCCATAGCTCTGCACTTGCAAACTCTCGAAATAGCGTTGCCGCAACTGCTCAAGCCCCTCATCATCACGCGCAGGAATCAACAGCTCGACAATGCGCGCCGACGTAAGCCCCTCGATATAATCAACAGGGAGTAAATCCCCCACCGACCGATTACCCACCGTGCCGATGCTCTCGCACACCAAGCGATACCCACCCCCGGCGGAACTGCCGACTGTTTCGGTCACTCGATAACGCAATTCACCCAACGAAAACCGCGCCCCGACAGGAACCGCAATATTAAACACGCCGCGAACCTCCGCATATGTCGCAGTATAAGGCTCTATGTCGCGCTCTGCCGCACGCCGAATGAGCATTTCGCGCCCCGCCGTATCTGCAAACGTCTCATCTATAACACAGTCTAACTCGCTGTAAAACCGTGCTAACTCCAACGCAGTGGGGGACAATGCATCGTAAATGACCGACCCCTCCCGCTTATCGAATCCGTCAGGCACGCGCCCGAGCATACGCCCCAACAAAAAATTAAACGTCATGTTGTTATACATTTTTATCTACGCCTCTCCTATTAAAACTTTCTCGTCCACTTGAAACGCCCCGTCTGCGGTGTTGACGGTGAACGCCGCTCGCACGACACATCCACCCGCCGAACGCTCCACGCCAAAGCTGAATGCCGACACGCCGTCAATGCGCTCATCAACGCTGAGTGCCTCCGTAATGCGCCGCTCCAACTCTACACCGACATACTCATTATCCGCCCCCAATAAACCGTCACACTCAATGCCGTAATCGTCCGAATAAACGGGATAACGAAACCGCTCTGTTTTGAGGATTTTGTAAACCGCCTGTTTAACCGCCTCAACTCCGTCGATGAGCCGCCCTGAACGCTCCAAATCATAGGTACGGCTTACCGCCGCCTGCACAGGGCGCGCCTCGGCTACTTCGTCTGCCGCGTCATAGAATCCCTCAGGCAACATTAAACCACCCCCAATACTACAAACCGCTGACCGCCCTGTTCACGTAAAAGCGCGACCGAATCACCAACCGACAGCTCCCCGCGAATCGCCACCAACTGCTCCCCCGACAACTTGAGCTTCTGCTCAACCTCGACTGTCAGCGGACTTACCGCCGTCACTTGCCCGTACAAGACGGCGACAGGTTTATCCGCCTCCACCGCGTCCAAAGCCGCTAACTTAATCACCCCCGCAATGCTGTCCATACTCATACCGCCCCCCTTTATTTAACCAATCCTTAATACAACGTCCATCAAATGCCGTTCCGGTAACAGTCTATGCAGACAGCGCGTAACGTGCGCCTCCCCTGAAAAAACAGGCAAGTCAACCGTCACCGAAACCCCGCCGCGAACGCGCACATCACCGACAATACCGCCAACGGAAATGGCGGTATCGTTTTTGTTTTGCAATTTCAACAGCGCGTTTGCGTGTTCGGTTAGCTTGACGTCGCTGCGCGCCCCCACCCTGACATAATGCTGTAAAACACCTATGCGTTTCTCGCTTGCCGAGTCTGATGCAACACCGATTTCGCGTTTTCCCGCTTTCTTATCATACCGCGCTACTTTAATGCGGTTACTGCGGTTATCCACCGACGACGCAAAACTCACCGTCCCCGAATTCGTAGCATCAATCACTGCTTTTGACTTCATTCTGCTCTGCTCCGCCAACCGCAACGCCCCGAACTCGTCGTACAAAACATACCGCCGCCCCGTCTGCGAAAGCTCAATGTCCAAAGCGTTCGCAATCATTTCCGCTAACGACACGTTGTCCTCGACGCGGCTTGCAATGACATACTTCGTCTGTGCAATTTCGCCCAACCGCAAGTTATAATCCATGGCGATTCTGCGTACAATATCGCTGGCGCGTTGCTTTTCATAAACATAAGTGTCCCGATTCTTCAGATACCTAAGCGAGTCATACGCATAAACGCTCACCACTCCGCCGGACTGTCTCCGCCCGAATACCACCCCGAGGAACACACCGCTCCCACCCACGCGCAAGCTCACAATATCCCCTTCGGTGACTGCCGACTGTGAATCGGCTAATATATCAAACGACAGCTTAGAACAGCGACCCTGCTCAAAGCTCTCGTACAAAACTTCGCCGCACACAAGCGGCTCAATGACTTTCTTGCCCGAATCAACCCGCAATTCAAAATCCATGCTTTTCTCCCCCCCCGAATCGCTCTTGTTTAGTTTCTCGTCAAGCTATCGGAGCGGCAAAGCCCCCCCGAATCGCTCTTGTTTAGCTTCTCGTCAAGCTATCGGAGCGGCAAAGCCCCCCCGAATCGCTCTTGTTTAGCTTTAAGGCAGATTAAACACCTGCCCCGGATAAATCGTGTGATAGGCGTTACCGGTACCTTTGTTGCGCGAATCTATGGCGGTTTTGTTCAGATTGTAAATCTCTTTCCAGCGATTGCCGTCCCCCAAATGTTTTTGCGAAATCGCCCAAAGCGAATCGCCTTTGACTACCGTGTGCGACCGTGCGACGGGCTTCGCCTCGACAGAGCGGGCGGGCACCGAAACATTGCCGCCCCCGCTGCCTGAGGTCACACGCCGCACTTGCGCCTCTGCATACTCCACTAACTTAATATCGACGTATATATCCGAGCCGTGTTCGGCGTCCTCGCGAACGCGAATTTCTCTGAACACCGCCCGAATATTAACCGACGCGGGTACCACCCCCGCGACGCGCCTATGCACGATAAACCGAAACGCCTTGCCGCTCTCTTTAAGAGCCAACAACTCCTCAAGAATCGTATCACCGCGCTTGAACCCATTGGTATACACCGCAAACGGAAGTTCGCTGTACGGGAGCAACGCCGTAAACTCAACCTCACACAATGTCTTGCCGCCCATAAAAACAACCTCATCGCCGGACACCAAATCAACGCGCCGCACCCGATTACCATGCCGAACGTCCAATCGTCCCGGCGCGACAGGTAGCCGCACATCACCCAAGTAAAAACTATAACTCACAAATGTACCCCCTCCGCCGCCAAAGCGACTGCTTCGGCCAACCTCTCACCGAATGCCGACAAGACCGATTCTACGTCTGCCCCCGAACCGCCCTCACTCATACGAACTTCATTATTCGCCGTAAAATTAACAGTAACAGGCGACGAATGATGATGCACAATATGGCTTGCAAAACTATCACCCTCACAGACTTCGCTGACTTCATTCACAACACCGCCTTCATTCACTTCGCGAACGTCGTTCACCACGCTGTCATGGTAACTGACGTTCTGCACTTGCTCAATCACATCGTTATATTCGTTGACAACGCCCCCGCTCTCAAAAACTTCGTTCGCTTCATGTGATTCGTTCACAATCTCATGAACCTCCACAATTTCATTCACTATGTCGGACTTGCTCTCGACAAAACTCGCATGATTCACCACACTCGATTCTTCAAAAACGCTCTCGTTACTCACCGCCGCTGACTCGTTCAAAAAGCTCGTCTGTTCATAAACGTCCGTTTCTTCAACATAACTGCGCGAATCTTTGTCCACGTCAACAACCACGTCCCCAACGCCGAGGCTGTAGTGATTGACCGTGCTGTCCACAGTCAGCGGCTCACTGTTACCATTCATCAGCTCTTCAATAAACCCTACATCAGTCACTACGCCCCACCTCCGTTCCTAACGCCGATACTCGCTATGATAAACGCCTTTTCGTTACGGCTCAGCCGCAAATAATCACTCGGCATTAACTTAAAATTATGCAAACAATAATGGGCGATTTTGGCATCAAAATCGCCCTTGATTAGTTTTTTGCCTGCTCAACCCTCTCACTTAAAGACACGTCAACCTCCCCGAACCGTTGCACAAACTTCACAAACGCCTGATACTCGGCAGGGCAGTCAATCATCTCACGAATCAGCTCCTCGGGCGTACTCACGTCGTAGGAATTCTGCAAATTGGCGTTGTACAAATTCGGCTCAACTACGGACAATGCCGCGATTTTCGCCATATACTGCCCCGCATCCAATCGGAACCGCCCCGTCGCCGAATCATACACCGTACACGCCTCACGAACCGCCTCGTCCTCGCGCGTAGTCACGGGACGGAGTTCCCACAAAAGTGGTTCTCCGTCCGCGTTGACTAACGATTGAGTAGCCGCAAAATGCACGTTATCCTTCTTGACTTTGTTCTCCTTCAAAAAAAACGCAAGCTCACTCATTGTATCATCTTCCTTTCAGCATTACTCTTACGCTATTTCGTCGCCGTCAGGCAATTCAAAGCGCGCCCTATTGAACTGCCCTTGTTTAGCGCATACCTGACAAGTCTTTAAACTTCTGCGGCATGCGGAAGTCCTCGAAAGTGAACTCCAACTTCTCATCGAGATACTCGCCGTTCGCGTCAAACTTGGCTAAGATTCCGCCGTCAATGTTACAGTCAACGAAAACTACCGTCTGCTTGCCCACGCTGGAAGCAGGGTCACTGTTGGTGACTTGAATCTCGAAATAAACGTCCTGCCCCGTGTTTTTATACTTGAGCATCATATCACGAAAGACCGACGAGTTATAATGGAAAGTCGCCTTGCCCGTCCCGCGCCACCCGGTAGATTTGTTCCCCGCCCCGGTGTTGCCGAGAATCGGCACTTTCGTTTTCGTCCTCTCAAACTTCGCCTCAAAATCAATCGCTTGCATAAAGTTGTAGCGATTGCCGCCAATGGTAACAAAACACTCGGCAAGTTTCGCCGAAATCGCGTCCTTACCCTTCATCACTATCTTGCTCATTAAAAAAACCGCCTTTCACATTTTTATAATCATACTCGTCAAGCTATCGGAGCGGCAAAGCCGCCCCGAATCGCTCTTGTTTAGCTTAGGCAATCACACAAGTCATATAAACCTGTGCCATCGCGTTGACTACGGTAACTTTGTCGTTGACAATGACCGAACGCTTATCTTCCCCGGGAAGAACCTCAACATCATCGTCCGAAAACGCCTCAATGGCACGAACGCGCTGTAACTCCTCATGATGCTTAACTATATCCGCCCAAAGGCTGATTCGCCCCGCCTCGTCATTAGGCACGCTCCCGAGATACTTCTCGTTGAACAACGCCGCCACATCGCCCGCAATCTGGTCAATGACGCGAATGGTCTGGTTATCCTTGAACACATCTCCTTTGGTATCGCTTACCGTAATAAGCGCGTTAATATCCGCCAACACGCGAACCGTATCACCCACACGATGCAACGTAAACAACCCACCTGCAATCGCTTCTTCGAGTTCGCGTTGCGTATAATCACAAGCCACGGTATACTCCCCGTCGTAGACTTTGTTGAGCGTCGAGCGGTTGACCTGCGTACCCGCAATCGCCCCCGTGACCCAATAAACCAAAGCCGACTCGGGGACGGTTTCCTCTTGCGAAACCACTGCGTTGTTGACAACAACAACCCCCTCATGGTCATACGCCTGACTATCGTTACCGCAACCGTAAACCACACACTGGAGTTTCATACCGACATTATCGCGCAAATTCTTGGTGAATGCCGCAAACATAGAATTGACGCGTTCGTCTTCCGAACAAACCCCAATCGCATTGACCGCATAAGCCTCGATTTTGTCCAAAAACTTTTGATACGACGATACGTTGACAGCAGCATTATTACCACCACTGAACGGAACGCCCGCTGTAACGGCTAAGACCGCCTCATCATTCCACACCACAAAATCATTATCCGTGAGTTGTTCCGCGCTGGCAACAACCTGCGAATCCACAACAGTGTCGCCGAGGAACGTACGCACGCGAAACTCATCAGCCGCCTCCGTGATTACAACCGTCAAGTCGTTCCCGCGAACACCGCCAAACTTCGCCGTCCCGAACGCACAAGACGCCTTGTCCGCACCCATACCCAAGCGATACCCATACAACGTCTGTGTATTACGGAAAAGCTCACGCAAAGCGCGGCACTTTTCGTCGCCGTAATCATACCCGAAAATCTTGAGCGAATGCTTGACGAACTCCTCATTCGTCACGGTGAAGATTTCCTCCTGCACCCCCCAATCCAACTCCAAAGGAAACGCCGCGGTTCCCCTTTCAGAAAACGCCGAGCCCATACGCGCCAACGAAACAAAGTTGACATACGTCCCCGGCAACGCCTTATTCTGCGCGATAAACGCGCCTCCGCCTAAAGCCATTTTAGCTTCCTCCTATCTTCCTGCTATACGCTAAGAGCGTGCACCAATAGACTGAACGTGGTAAATTCGCCGGAATTTAACCGCGAACGACTATTGGTACACGCTCTAAACTTTCCATAAGTTCAGGCTCACCAAAGCCATACTCCACAAAAACGTCATAGCTGACGTAAAAATTAAGCACATCGTCCACATACTCTCCCTGCATACTCTGACCGCGAAGAACATCGCCGCCCTCACCAACCTCAATATATTCAAGACACGTAAACAACCTGTCCACAACGTCCGCGAACTCCTTCTGCAACGCCTCCGTACGAACTTTCGCAGAAGGATTCACCCGCACACAAGCAGGGCGATACTCCACACAAAGCCCAACGCTGCGTACATACCGATTACCTAACAATTGCCGACTTGAGAACAGCCGTTCCTTGACGTTGCCGGCACGCGGAATACGATTGGTAACAAATAAACAACTTTTTACCTCGCCGCCTGCCGACTTGTCAGAAACCGCCCCGTTAGGGCGTTCGGTGAGAATGTCATAAACGTCCTCACCAAACTCTAAAACTAAAGCAGAGCGAACCCCCGCAATAATCGTGTTGGTTACACCCATAACGATTAACCCTTAGAGATAATCCGCGCAATCGGAATCTTCTTATGGTCAACATAAACATCAAAATCCATGTTAGCGAGCGTCCAGTTTTCGCCGTCCGCAAGTTCCTCATCGGTGGGGGAAACGCTTGCCTGAATCTGCTTTTCATAGCTGATGCCATACGGCGCGAAAACTTTACGCTGTCGCATATACAGCGTATCTTCCCCTCCGTTAGTCTTAGGGTCACGCGCTAACTCATATGCGTTCTTGACGCTTATATCCTCGTAAGAGAACGCGCCCTCGCCGAGAATATAGGTAGTGTAAAGCGTGTCCGCGCCGTTTTTGATAACGG
>Ga0082212_10002422_pt1 | contig 27173 bp, 25 predicted proteins | sample TergutNt197P3_FD_71548 | JGI IMG/M metagenome (GOLD analysis project Ga0082212, IMG submission 71548) | Neocapritermes taracua P3 segment gut microbial communities from Petit-Saut dam, French Guiana - Nt197 P3 | ecosystem: Host-associated > Arthropoda: Insects > Digestive system > Gut ...
AAGGCGAGTCTGAGAGACGCTTGATCGCAGACATTTTGCCCGTGAGCCCTTCCAGAGCGCCTTTGGCGGAGAGCCTGCCCAGCTCCATGCTTTCCCGGATATCCGTGGCTGAAGAGCTATGGGCGGCGCATCTCTGGAGGATGCTCAGCTCAGTGTCCCGTACCTTGACGTCCATATGTTTGCGGATCATCTCCGCCACGACCGCGCCGGCGCCTCTAAGCATTTTATGCCCAAAGGCGTCTGTCTCGCCTGTGTCTGACAGGTAGATTCCCTTGTCATCCTGTACCCCTTCGGATACGACGACTACCAACTGCTGCCTGGCTTTGATCGCGTCTGACATATCCGCAAGAAACTTATCCGTAACGAAGGGCGTCTCCGGGGTGTAGATAAAGTCGCACTGGGGGCGGCCTTCTTCGTCCCTTGCCAGCGCTGCGGACAAAGCGATCCAGCCGGCGTCCCTACCCATCGCCTCGACGACAAACACGCTCTCCATATCATATACCCGGTTGTCCTGGGCAGATTCCATGATCGTGGTAGAGATGTATTTTGCGCAGCTGCCAAAGCCCGGCGTATGGTCCGTACCCACCAGGTCGTTGTCGATGGTCTTGGGCACGCCCATGATCTGCATTTCCCGCCCGGCGGTCTTGGCATATTCGCTGAGCCTGTATACTGTATCCATGGAGTCATTGCCGCCGATATAGATAAAGTGCCGGATGTCGTATTTCTCGAATATTTCGAAGATTTTCGCGAATTCCTCCGGCCGCTCCGCTGGCGTATTCAGCTTAAACCTGCATGAACCCAGGGAAGAAGAAGGGGTCTGAGCCAGAAGCTTGATGTTATCCCCCTTACTGAGAATGGGCGGAAGATCCAGTAGCTTTTCTTCCAATATACCCTGTATACCATTGATCCCGCCATAGACTGTTCCCACATCCGGATGGTTGACCATTTCCAAATACACCCCGCATAGGGACGCGTTGATCGCAGAGGTCGGCCCGCCCGACTGTGCGACTAAGACATTACCTTTCAATTCCATCTCCTCCTCTTACTTGTCTTTTTTGCTCCTGGCTTCACCCGCTACGTCGTTTGGCTCAATCACGTACCTGTGTACGCTCATTCGCCGCTCTCCTTGCTTGCCTTGCCAGTACCAAAAAATCCTGCGTAACCTCTCTTGTCTTTTTTGCTCCTGGCTTCACCCGCTACGTCGTTTGGCTCTCTGAATTAGAAGCGGATGACTCTTGGTTCCCCGCCGAATGCGGAGAAGGTAGCGACAGCGTCTTTCAGGTACAACACATGGGTGTTGTCATCGTCCGCTTTGTACATGTTCTTAAGCTGCGGATATGCTTCCAGCATACTCTCTTTCGCTTCGACACGGTCATCCGTCACCGCCGTCGCCGCGATCCTGAGCCACTTATCCCCCTCAAAGCAGCAGATCTCAATCTTAGGGTTTGCCGCCATCTGCTTGGATACTTCCTTGACCTTGCCCGTCTGAATATACAATTTGCCTTCAAATACGTGGGCTGTCCCGAAGGGGCGCACCCGGGGCTGATCCCCCTCAACTGTGGCGAGATAATACGTCTCGCACTGCTTCAAAAAATCGACTACTTCCTGCATTTCTTTCCTCCTTGTCTTCTCGTCGTTCGTTACCCTCCGCTTAGCCGCGGCATGATCATCACATCGTCCCCTTCATGCAGTATGGTTCTAAATCCCTCAGCCATGGAGGGATCCCTGCCATTGACATAAATGTGCATAAAAGGCAGCAGCGTTATGGGGTCTCGCATTTCCAATAATTGCGCCTCTAATGCTTCGCCATGATCCTCCAGGAGAAGCGAAACCAGCTCCCCCAAAGTCTGCCCTTCGTTAAGATCCATAGCTTGTTCTTTGTACCCTAGTGCGACAGCGACCCCCATGATCGCTCTGAGATGGACCTGCACCTAGATCAGCCCCATATCTGACAGCTCTTTTGCGACGTCCTGCAGCCCCAGCTCTTCAAGCTTCCGGCTTGTGGGCGTACCCGTCTGCGTCCATCCCCGGGCTTCATAATACTCGTCCAGCATCGAATCCAGATCCTCCTGGGGGATAGAATGCCCTTTGGAAGGGCCGCCCTTGATCTGTTCGTTCTTCACTCTGTAAGGGAAGGTGTCGTCCTCCCTGGTGAAGCCTTCCCGCATGTTATATGCCTTGGCAAGATTATTCAGCCGTTCGCCTACTGTGTTCACCTCTTCGGGGCTAAAGGACAGCCCTGTGGCGGCGTTGACCAAATCCGCTGTATTGTCCAGACAAATATCCGGCACTGCCATATCCATCAAGAATGCGCACATCGGAGCGCAGTCACACGTCACGATACGCATATCCTGGTTGATCTTCGTCAGCTTCCCCTTGCCTTCTATGGCAAAGCGATCCACTGCATAAGGGATCGGTATTCCAAATATTTCCTGAAAGGCATAGCCTTTATTATGGTCAGCGCCGGTGAAGGCCGTCGCCATCGATAAGCCATGGGCTTTCGCCCCCCGTACATCATACCCCGGAATCTCCAGCCCCTTGATGTGGATAGCGTATTTGTAGGCTTCCCCGCCGATCCTCTCCGCCGCGGCTTTCACCCCATCCGCGTAGACGGCGGCGAATCCTTCCCGCCTCGCCATCTTCTGCACCATCTCGATCATCGCTTCCCCGTTGCCGAAGCGCAGGTCAAGCCCGTCTGTGTCCGCAAGCCCAATGATCCCTTTTTCAAATAGCTCCATGGCAAATCCAACGGTCACGCCTACGGAGATCGAATCCATCCCGGCTTCATCACATAACCTATCCGCGGTAATGACAGGGTCCAGCGAATCCATTCCAGTCTGGCTGCCAAAACTGTACATGACTTCAAATTCCGGTACAGATACCGTTCCCTGGTATGCGCCTTCGTGCACCATCTTTAGCTGGCTGCATCCGACTGGACAGCGATAACAATGCTCGCTGGCTACCCGATGGCGGGCGTTGCTCTCTGTATCGATCTTGCCCACAGGGCTCCATTCTCCGGTGGCGCTCCAATTCAGCGATGGCAGGATCCCATGCCCCCATAGGGCGTCTACGACCATGGGCGTACCCGTCTTAGAGAATTCCGGGTATACCACCGGGCTGTCTTTCATCGCTTTCAGCATCCTGCTTACCGCCTGCCGAAAAGCCTCCTTGTCCGCAACCTCTACCGGCTTGGTCCCCCGAACCGCGATGGCTTTTAATTTTTTTGCGCCCATGATGGCGCCCATTCCTTTGCGCCCGGCAGCGTGCCTTTCGTTAATGATGGCCGCCAGTTTATTCCTGTTCTCCCCGGCGGGTCCGATAGAGGCTACCCGGACGCCCTGATCGTTCAGCTCGTTCTTGATATAGAATTCACAGTCAAATGTACTCATCCCCCACAGATGCTTCGCGCTGCGGAACTGCACCTTCCCTTCCTGTACGAATAGATATGTGGGTTCGTCGGCTTCGCCTTCGACGATCAGGATATCATAGCCGGCAAACTTAAGCTCCACCGGAAAGTAGCCGCCTGTAGAGGACAAGCCTACGGCGCCTGTCAGCGGGGACTTCCCTGCGATAGCCAATCTGCTCGCGCAGGGCGCATCCGTCCCGCTAAGCGGGCCTGTGGCAAAGACCAGCTTATTATCCGGGCCAAGGGCGTCTGCTTTCGCCGGGACTTCATGGAATAGGTAGTAAAGGCCAAAACCGGCGCCGCCTATATAGTCCCTGATGATCTTCTCGTCCAGTACTTCCTCGGAAAAGCTTCTATTCGTCAGATTGACCCTTAGGATCTTGCCTGTATAGCCCCCTTTGACCATAGCTATCTCTACCTCCGATCGGATTGCGGGCAGGGCGTGGACGCTTACCTCGCACCATTATACTATTTCCCTGGCTATTACTCAATATTGTGTTAATATCTGTGTATGTCAATAACCTGTGTATTGTCATTGCGCGAAGAATAACATATAATGGTATGAGAGAGAAATAGACGGGAGGAAAACTATTTGGCAGTTAGAGGAGGGCCGGCAATTGGCGGCCGGGGCGGCGCAAGACCGCTCACAGACGAAGAACGTAAAAACGCGCAAAAACTATCTTGGCCGATGCTTAAGAGAGTCCTGAGTTATCTCGCACCCTACCGATTGAGGCTGGCGCTTGTATTCGTATGTATCTTTGCCGCGTCCTGGCTCACCTTGATGCCTTCCATCCTCATAGGCAGGATCGTAGACGAAGGGCTCATCGGCGGCAACTTAAACATGCTGTTCATCCTGACAGCGGCTTCATTCGGGGTACTGGTTCTATCCACGCTCATTTCTGTTTTTGAGAACTGGTTAAACACTTGGGTAGCCCAGCACATTACCTATGATATGCGGAATAAGATGTTTGGTCATTTGCTCCGGATGTCGCATCGGTTTTTCAGCTCCAGCCTGCAAGGGGAAGTGATCACCAGGATGACGACGGATATCGGGAATGTGCAGGCGGTGCTGTCTACGACGCTGACCGGGTTCGTGAACAACCTCACTTTGGTCACCTTGGCTGTCATTACGATGTACCAGAAGAACTGGATCCTTGCGACCGGCGGTATGCTGATCATGCCTCTGCTGATCATCCCTACCAAGCAAGTAGGCAGAAAGCGTTGGGACATCACATATCAAGCCCAGGCGAAGAATGACCAGATCAACCAGATCGTATCGGAAAGCATGGGCGTTTCCGGTCAGATGCTGATTAAGCTGTTCACCACAGAGGAAATTGAGTATCAGAAATACGAAAAAAACAACGGCGAAATGACAGACCTGAATATCCGCGAGAACATGGCGGGCAGGTGGTTTCGCGCTACCATGGGCATGCTGACGAATATGGGGCCGATCTTGATCTATCTCATGGGCGGTTTGCTTATGCTGCGGTATGGCAATACCAGCCTTACTGTCGGGGATATCACCGTCATGGTGGCGCTGCTTGACAGGTTATACCGGCCAACGAACCAGCTGCTTAATATGCAGGTGGACGTTGTCCGCTCCATGGCTATTTTTACCCGTATTTTCCAGTATTATGACATGCCCCAGGAGATACAGAATAAGCCGGGCGCTATCACCCCTTCGGCTCTGGAAGGCAAGGTGGAGTTCAAACATGTTTCTTTCCATTATAAGGAAGAGACGCCCATCCTGCACGATATCAATTTTGCTGTAGAGACCGGACGTTCCATTGCGATCGTCGGCCCTTCAGGCGCTGGCAAATCTACCATCATCAACCTGATCCCGCGGCTCTATGACGTCATTGACGGACAGATCCTTCTGGACGGGCACGACATTCGGGATATTGACCTCAAATGGCTTCGGGGGAACATCGGCTTGGTCACGCAGGATACTTACTTATTTAACGATACCATCCGGGAAAATCTTCGGTATGCCCGGTTTGACGCTACCGAGGAAGACATGATCAACGCGTGTAAAGAAGCGAATATCCATGACTTCATCGAGTCTCTGCCCAATGGCTATGATACCGAAGTGGGCAATCGCGGGATCAAGCTTTCCGGCGGCGAACGCCAGCGCTTGTCCATCGCCAGGGTCATCCTTAAGAATCCCGGGCTGATCATCCTTGACGAGGCGACCAGTTCCCTGGACTCCATATCGGAGAGCCTTATCCAGGAAGCGATCGGGCCTCTGCTTGAAGGCAAAACCAGCTTGGTCATCGCCCATAGGCTATCCACCATCATGGCCTGCGATGAGATTCTCGTGATCTCAGGCGGAAAGCTCGTGGAACGGGGCAGCCACGCGGAGCTCCTGGATCTGAACGGCGTTTATCGGGAGCTCTATGAGACGCAGTTCAGGCGGGCTTTGGATGACGTGGAACAACGCGCCGCCGCCGAAGCCGCCGAAGCCGCCGAAGCAACCGACGTCTCCGGCGCCACAGATCCCTTTGCTGCGGATGAAGATGCAGCTACTGCGGACGTCGCTTGAGCAGCTGCTTGCGCAGCATATGCCAAGCCCAGATCAATTTTTTAAGGGAGGCATTTCTATGAAAAAGGTAGTCCATTCCCTGATACCCCTGGCGCTTATTCTTCTCGTCCTTATCGTTTTTGCCGGATGCGGCGGCTCGGGCAGCGGAAGCGGCGGTTCGGGTAGTTCGTCAGGCTCCCCCTCCTCCTCTTCAGGGAAGACGACTTGGGAGAAAATACAGGAAGCCGGCGTGATCACCGTGGGCAACAGCCCTGATTATGAGCCTTTCGAGTTCGAAGATCCAAACGGTGACGTCGTCGGTTTTGATATCGACTTGCTGGACCTCCTCTGTGAAGAGCTTGGCCTCGAGTATGAATTGGTTAATATTTCATTCGAGAACATCGAGACCGCGGTGCAGACTGGTCAGGTGGACGTGGGACTATCCTGCTTCTCCATCACAGAGGACCGCACGGCAACCTTCGACTTCTCCATCCCCTACTTCAGCGGCGGGCAAGCCATTGCGGTGAATCCCGATTCCGGCTATACCAAGATCGAAGACCTGCACGGCAAAAAGATCACGGTCGGCATGGGGACAAGCGGTATGGAGGCTGTAGAGGAAAACATCCCGGATGCGGATATCATTGGGATGGATAATTATGCTCTGGCTTTCATGCAGCTTAGCGTCGGCGGCTGCGATGCGGCGGTGGCCGATCTGCCGGTGGTGAAGGTCTACGCAGAGAAAGACGGCTTCCTTGTCCTTGACGAGATATTGAGTTATGAAGACAACGCAATCCTTATTAAGAAAGGGAATGCAGACCTTACCGCCGCTTTGAATAAGGCGATACAAACATTGACCGACAATGGCAAGCTCGGCGCGCTGGTTGATGCGTGGTTTCTGGATAACTAGTTTATGAACTATTCCCTTTTGCTGGTCCATTTCGACCTCTTGCTTACAGGGGCAAAACTCACAGTCATTATGACCATAGGCGCGGTGACTCTGGGGCTGATCCTGGGTACGGTACTGGGTTTGATGCGGATTTCCCGTTATCGACTCACTCGCGCCGCCGCCGGCGTCTACCTCCAGATCTTCCGGGGTACGCCGATGCTGCTTCAAGTCTGCTTCCTGTACTTCGCCTTGCCGCAGATTTTTGGCCCGAACATCTGGAGGAACCCCTTCCTACCGGACGCGGCCTTGGCCGGCATCGTTGCCCTTGGGCTGAACAGCGGCGCATATATTGCGGAGATCATCCGCGCAGGTATCCAAGGAGTGGATATTGGCCAGACCGAGGCTTCCAGGGCGCTTGGGCTAAGCCACGTACAAACGATGCGTCTTGTCGTCATGCCACAGGCTTTCCGCCTGGTCGTCCCGCCTCTGTGCAATGAGTTCATCGTTTTACTGAAGGACACATCCCTGGTCTCCGCGATCGGGGCAAAGGAGCTCATGTACCAGGCTAGGGCTATGGGCGCCAGGTACTACGAATATTTTGTGTTTATGGTGGGCGCGGCGGTGATCTACTTCTGCCTGACCTTCGTCCTGACAAGAGTATCCGGCTACATCGAAAGGAGACTGGCGGTCAGTGATTAGCGTGAGCGGTCTCCACAAATCCTTTGGTGATAACCATGTCCTGCGGGGCATCGATCTGGATGTAGGCCAAGGCGCTGTTTTCTGCATCATCGGCCCTTCCGGTTCGGGCAAGTCCACCTTACTCCGCTGTATGAACCTGCTTGAGACGCCGGATGAAGGGCATGTCGTCATCGACGGAAAAGACATCACTGAAGCAGGCCATGAGATCGACCGGCTCCGGACAGAGGCGGGCATGGTCTTCCAGCGTTTTAACCTTTTCCCCCATATGACAGTTTTGGACAATATCACCCTAGCGCCCATGCAGGTGCGAAAGATCCCCCGCCAGGAAGCCGTTGAACAAGCTTTTGATGTACTGCGAAGGGTTGGGCTGGAAGAAAAATCCTCCGCATATCCCAAGCAGCTTTCCGGCGGGCAGCAGCAAAGGGTCGCTATCGCCCGCGCCCTGGCGATGAAGCCAAAGCTCTTTCTCTTTGACGAGCCTACCTCCGCCTTGGATCCTGAGCTAGTGGGTGAAGTGCTGGATGTGATGAAGGGCATGGCAAGCGAAGGCGCCACAATGGTTGTCGTGACCCACGAAATGCAGTTTGCCAAGGAAGTGGCCGATCAGGTCGTCTTCATGGACGAGGGTCTCATTGTGGAGATGGCGCCGCCGGAAGTAATGTTCACCAGCCCCCAAAACCCCAGGACAAAATCTTTCTTAGATAGAGTGCTTTAGAAAGGGGTACACTGTATTGGTACAGGATGATACGTCTAACCAGGCTTCACCCTCCGGAAGCCGCCCAGACCTGGAGGCTGAGATTGACCGCCTTAGGAAAGAAAACCAGATCCTCACCCATGAGTTAGACATGGCTGTCCGTCTGCTCAGGCAGGACAAAGACGACCCTTCGAATAAGGTCGCCTTGGATGATTTCTCTTCGTTGAAGACGCGGCAGGAGAAGTATATGGATCTTCTTCTGGAGAACTGCAATGACATCATTCTCCTCCTGGATCCCGAGCACAAGCTGATCTTTAGTACCAGCGCTCAGATCGCGGACGCCAGTCATGTGGACCGAATCATGATTGACGGCCTTCTCCTTCGCGATTGTTTTATCCATGTCATGGAATATAGAGAATCCATGATCATGGAAGGCGCGGTGGACTTCAGCGACGGGATGGCGCCCCGTCATTTTAGTATCGACGTAAGCCCTCTGATCAGCAGCGACGGACGCCTTGAGGGCGTCATGGCTTTCTTCCATGATGTGACAGAGATCCTGGCTGCTAAGGCTCAGGCAGAGCAGGCAAGCCAGGTCAAATCCGACTTCATCGCATCGGTTTCCCATGAGATCCGCACGCCAATGAACGCGATCATTGGTATCGCCAATATGCTTAAGCGTACGGAGCTTAACGAAATACAGCGCCAGTATCTATTGAATATCCAGAATTCCTCCCACAGCCTGCTGGGCCTGATCAACGACATTCTGGACTTCTCCAAGATCGAAGCGGGCAAGCTGGAGCTTGTATCGGATTTCTTTGATTTTCGCCAGCTATTACTGCAGCATCAGTCGATATTTGAAATCCTGTGCTGGCAGAAGAACCTGCAGATGATCTGCGATTTTGATGAGAACTTGCCAAAAGTGATCTATGGAGATGAGGTGCGCCTGGGGGAGATCCTGTCCAACCTGCTGAATAACGCGGTGAAGTATACTGCCTTAGGCTTCATCCGCTTCTCTGTCTTTTCCAGCCAGGAAGGTGTGTTTACCTTTGCTGTGCAGGACACAGGGATAGGGATCAGGGAAGATGCTCTTCCTCGGCTGTTTAACGCTTTTGAGCAGTTAGACCCCATCAGGAACAAGAATGTGGTGGGTACCGGCCTTGGCCTGACGATCACGCGGCATTTGTGTGAGATCATGGGCGGCGCGATTACCGTGACCAGCCAATACGGCAGGGGCTCCCGCTTCGTCGCGGAGATCCCGCTCACCATTGGGCGGGATGAGGATCTAAGAGATGACCAGCAAGCAGTCCGCCCCTTTAAAGCGCCTTCGGCGAAGGTGCTCCTCGTGGACGACATCGAAATCAATCTTTTGGTAGCCGCAGCGATCATGGAACTGTACGGCATCCATTCGGATCAGGCAAGCAGCGGTCAGGAAGCCTTGGATCTGGTGCACAACAACCATTACCATATGATCTTTATGGATCATATGATGCCGAATATGGATGGCATTGAGACCACCGAGCAGATACGGATGATTGGCGGCTGGGCTGCCAGCGTCCCCATCATCGCGCTGACAGCCAATGTGGTGCAAGGCGCCACAGAGATGTTCGTGGAAAACGGTATGAACGACTTTCTCCCCAAGCCAATCGACGCGAATGAGATCGCCGCCTGTATACTCCGCTGGCTGCCACAAAATCTGATCCGCTATGAAGGGGAGCCTATCGAATCCTGGTAGGCGCTTCCCTATCGCTTCCCTATCTTTCGCCCAGCTTTTCAGGTTCGTCGTACTGCTCCCCAAATGTATCCACGGTGACGGAATCCATGATCATCTCCGTGTCCGGCCTATCGCTGCGGTTTCTGGGTCCCTTGACGATGGCGTCCGCCGTCTCCATCCCGGAGACCACCTGGCCAAAAGCGGCGTATTGCCCGTCCAGATGAGGCGATGCTTCTACCATGATGAAGAACTGGCTACCGGCCGAGTCCGGATGCTGGGCCCTGGCCATAGAGATAACGCCCCTGTCGTGCTTCAGCGGGTTATCCACGCCGTTGCCAGAGAATTCCCCCTTGATGCTATACCCCGGGCCTCCTGTGCCGTTCCCGTCCGGGCAGCCACCCTGGATCATAAAGCCGGGTATCACCCGATGAAAGCAAAGGCCATCATAATACCCGCGGGAAGCAAGATGGATAAAGTTTTTCACCGTGTTTGGCGCGGTCGCCGGATCCAGCTCTATTACGATATCCGCCATGCCTTCCATCGCCGGATTGCCGTCTTTCCGCATCTTAATCGTTAGAATTGGGTTTTGTGCCATTATCTTCCATGCTCCTTTCACTATCAAAACGTATCAGCTTCGTGATGAATACATCGACCGCCGGGACGTCATAACCGGTGTATTTTTTCACCCTTTCCGCCGTTTCTTTGCGGATTGTGGCTACCATCTGCGGGATAGGCGCGCCGTACAACACAGCCAGCCGGATATCAAAGGATACCTGTTCCTGATTTTCCTCATCAGGCGCTGGCCAAATGACCGCGATAACCGGTTTGACGCTTTTATCCCCTAGAAAAGGGGACAGGGGGCCTTTTGTTTCGTGATAATAGATCCCATCAACCTCATCCAGCACCAGCTTTACGATCTCACGAAATACGTCTTCGTGTATCGTGGTATTCCCCATTACCATGCCGTATCCTCCCTCAAATCCAGCCATTCATAACTCCCTGTGAACACAGGTCCGTTCAGGCTGTTTAATACACGTTCCAGCAGTACGCCATTCCGCCTGGGATAGTCAAAGCCGTAACTGGCCCTTATCGCTTGGGTGACGAACTGGACACTCCTGTCCAGGGCGACGGGTAGGCTATCCCCCTGCAGGAGGCTGCCGGTCAGTACGCTGGTGAAGACGTCGCCTGTCCCCGGATAATTCGCCGGTATATATTTACATGGCACCCGCCAAAAATGCCCGCTTTGGCGATTGTACGCAACCACGCTTGTGTCAAGGCCCCTGCGTGATAATGGGGCGCTGGTAATCACGACTGTCTCTGGCCCCATATCCGCTAGGCGTGTAAGCCACGTCTTAAGCTCATCCTCCCCGATATCCCATCGGTACGCCTCGCCCAGCAGATAGGATGCTTCCGTCAGGTTCGGCGTAATCACATCTGCATCGCCGATCAGGCGGCGCATTCCTTCCACCATATCCATATCCATGGTATCATAGAGCTTGCCATTATCCGCCATGACAGGATCCACCACGACAAGCGGTTCATTCCTCCTCTGCTGGCTGATCAAGCCAGAGACCAGCCCCCCTTGGACGGGGGAGCCGAGAAAGCCGCTGTAGATGCATTGAAACCTGAGATCCAGCTTGACCCAGTGGTCAATGGCTTCTTTCATAAATGCGGTAAGGTCCATAAAGGCGTATCCCTCAAAGCCTCCCGTATGGGTGGACAGTACCGCGGTCGGCAAGGCGACCGCTTGGGCGCCCATTGTAGATAGTATGGGGATGACCACAGACAGCGAGTTGCGCCCAAAACCGGATAGGTCATGGATGGCGGCAACCGCCGGAATATATGGCGTCATGTCTGCTTCCGTTTCGCTCCAAGTCCGATGGCATTTCGCTCTTTCGCTTCGTATTGAACAGCGTATATAGTATATCACAGATAAATCAATGCCGCTTTATGTTTTGTTATCGTTTCCTGAGGAGGTCAATCGCATGGAAGAACCGCAGGAAAACAGTCTCTTCCCCGATGAGATCGGCCAGGCGCTTGCAGGGAAGTCATTCAAAGCCTTGAAGGCAGCACGCGCGCAAAGCCGCCGTAGCTTGATCCGAACGTATCTCAGTTTATATGGCATACTGCTCCTGGCGGCAGGCGTCTTTTTTCTCCTATCGGGACGATCGGCGGAAAGGCATACGCTGCCTGCTTCTATCCTGCTTCTGCCCCTGGATAGCCGCCCTGTCAATACAGACCTGCCCGTACAACTGGCGTCTATCGCCGGTATGGACGTCACCATGCCAACGGACGAATCCCTGGATCAGTTCCTCACCCCCAGCAAGCCCCAGGCCCTCTTTCACTGGCTATCCGAGCAGGAAGAAAGCCATTTTGACCTGAGTATCCTTCACCTGAATGAGCTATTGTTCGGCGGACTCCTCCATTCCAGGGAATACAGCCAGTATATCGACGCCCATAGCAAGATGCAGGATTTATTCGATTATCTGCTACAAAAGGGGCATTCGCCTACCAACACCTTCGTCCTGGTCTATATCATGCCGCGGCTTCTCCCCAGCCAGTATGATGCGGATATGTGGGCCTATGAAAAGGAATTGCCCGAATTGTCCCAGCTGAAGCATCGTTTGTCTCTGTCTCCCGGCGCCCAGGATCTCATCATGCGGATCCGGGATATTGAGGATGGTATTCCCCGGGAAATAAGGCAGCGATATGAGGCGGTCTATACAGAGGCATATAATACTTGCCTTTTCCTTCTTGACTGGCTTGAACGCGGGCTGGTTGACGAAGTTGTCATCGGCCTTGACGATAGTGCTACGCTTGGCTTGAATGTCAAAGCTTACCAAGACCTCAAAGCCCTTGCGGAGAGCCGCCGACTCGCTTCCGCCTATTTCCTGCATGGGGCAGATGAGCTGTCCCCTTTGATCATCGCCCGCCACTGCCTGGATCTATCCGGGGACGGCAGCGATTTTGTCTTGACCTATCTTTCGGAGGGGCAGGAGCACTTGGTCTTCCCCTATGAAACCGTGCCATTGAGGGAAAACTTTCATGAAAAGCTAGCGTATCTGTATCAAAGGCGTCTCGATATGGATCGGCAAAACCAAAGCATGCCTAAGTATGTGTATCTATACACCGACCAATCCGATTCCCGCGAGGATCTGCGCGATACCTGGAATCGCATCCGAAGCGATGGCAGCAGGCCAAGACATGCGTATACAGGCTTGGCGGATATCGCGAAAACCAACGGCGCTTGGGCGCCTCTCATCGAAAGTATAGGCCCGGATAAAATCTACTCCTATGTGGACGCATATGCAGGCTGGAATACCGCCGGCAATAGCCTGGGTACCGTCATGGCGCATCTCCTTTTTTTGGAGTCTGCAGAGAATGCGGGCGAATCCCGTCAAAGAGGGTCGAATGCCGCCCATAAGGAATTGCAAAAGCTCCGGATACTCGACGACTATTTCTATCAGACCAAGGTTCGTCCGGCGTTTATCGCCTGGACCGAGCAGGAAGGCTTCCCTTACCTGAGCTATGGGGGCAGATGGATGGAAGCAAATGAAAAACTCCAGGCAATGATGGATGAAGCCCTTACCCCATGGCCTAAGCTTTCCCCCTCCCAAGCGCCCTATCAGCGGTATGCCGCTGGCTCGTTGCGCCCCAACGCGCCCACAGATAATGCGCGCACACAAAGTGCGCCGGCACATGGCGCATCGGCACAAGGCGGGGCTCTTGCCTGGCGATTCCGTTTCCCCTGGGCGAGAAGCTTCGAAATCAGGATCACCCCATCCATCAGCCAGTAATGCTAGGTATATTTTACCATTGCTTTTTTTTACAAAACCTTATACACTCATTGCAGTTATGTATACGACAATTGAATACGGAGAAATCTTCAAAAGGAGAGAATACCAATGAAATCCTGTAAAAAAGCACTTTCACTCCTGTTGGCGATTGTTATGCTGGCTGCTGTACTTGGCGGATGCCAAGATGGCAAGAGCAGCGGAAACAATCCACCCCCCAACGAAGAGGCCTCCCCCGGAGCAAGCCGGTTCGGCGGTGAAATCGTCGTTGGCATCGCTCAGGATTTGGATGACAGTCTTGACCCCCATAGAATGACGGCGGCAGGAACACGAGAAGTCCTATTCAATGTATTTGAAGGCCTTGTCAAGCCTGACACAGACGGAAATCTCATCCCCGCTGTTGCTGAAAGTTACGCCATCTCGGATACCGGCGACGAATTCACCTTCGCTCTCCGGAAGGACCTTAAGTTCCACGATGGCAGTAGTGTAACGGTTGGGGATGTTGTCTATTCCATATCCCGCGCGGCAGGGCTTGATACGGGGCAGCCGCTGGTCGCTGCTTTAGGCATCGTCAGCGAGGTGGAGGCTCTCGGCAGCGACAAGATCGTCGTCCGTACTTCCATGCCAAATATCGAATTTATTGCCTTTATCTCCACCGCGTCCATCATTCCCGAGGGAAGCGACCCTGCCGATGGGCTGATCGGTACAGGTCCTTTTCAATATGTCTCCCGCATCGCCCAGGAGAATTTTGTTATCGAAAAATTCGATGGCTACTGGGGAGAAAAGGCTTATCTGGACAAGGTGACCTTCAGGATCATCGACAATGCGGATGCGTTAGTGATGGCGCTCAAAAGCGGCGCGATTGATTTTTGCGCGCACATGACGGAGATTCAGACCTCCGGGCTGGGCGACGGCTTTACGATCCTCGAAGGAACGATGAACCTGGTGCAGGCTCTGTACCTTAACAACGACGTCGCGCCATTCGATGACATCCGGGTCCGCCAGGCGATCAGCTATGTTATTGACCCGCAGGAAATCATGGACTTCATCGCGGATGGCAGAGGCTCAGCCTTGGGCAGCAGCATGTACCCGGCTTTCAGCAAGTATTTCCTCAGTGATCTGACCGATTACTATGCCTACGACCCGGATAAAGCCCAACAGCTCCTGGACGCCGCAGGTTATGGAGACGGCTTTTCCCTCACCATCACCGTCCCCGGTAATTACCAGCCCCATGTGGACACCGCCGTCGTCATTGTGGATCAGTTGGGCCGCGTCGGGATCAAGGCCACCATCAAGACCATCGAGTGGGAATCCTGGATTGTGGACGTATATGGCGCCCACGAGTATGAGGCTACGGTCTGCGGTTTTGACGCCTCGACGCTGACCGCCAGCGCTCTGCTTTCCCGCTTTGTGAGCACCAACAGCAAAAACATTTCCGCTTTCGCCGACCCGGAGTACGACCAGGTCTATGCGGAAGCGGCTGCATGCACCGACGAAGCCAGGCAAATCGATTTGTACAAGCGGCTGCAAACGATCTTGACAGAACAAGCGGCTAACGCTTATATTCAGGATCTCTGCGATCTCGTCGCGATGCGTAACGGCTTAGACGGATACGCGTTTTACCCCCTCTATGTGCTGGATCTGGCAAAGGTGTACTACACAGAATAACGAGGTGCTATGCGGTATTTTGCCAGAAAATCGAGTGCACTGCTTGCCACGCTTTTCGTCATTTCCCTACTAGCTTTCCTTGCCTTTCAGGTCGTCCCCGGCGACCCCACGGTTAAGATGCTTGGGTCCGAATATACCCCCGAAAGGGCCGAAGCGCTGCGGGAAACACTTGGACTGAATGACCACGCCCTCGTGCGATACGCGAAATGGTTGGGGGGCTTTGTGTCCGGCGACTTCGGTATGAGCTACAGCTACCACATGCCGGTAGCGTCGCTGCTGACAGGCAAAATGACCACCACGGCACTATTGTCCGCGCTGGCTTTTTGCATTACCGTCCTCACCTCCATACCCGGCGGGCTGGTACTGGCCCGGCACGAGGGCGGAATCGTTGACCGGGTGATGATCGTGGTCAATCAGATTATGATGTCTGTCCCCCCTTTCTTCATCGGGATCATCTTCACCAGTGTTTTTGGCTTGGGGCTTAAGCTATTTATCGCGGGAGAATTCATCAGTTTCGCTGACAGCCGATGGGGCTTCTTTCGCTGCATCGTCTTCCCCGCACTGGCGATCGCCCTCCCCAAAAGCGCGATGACCATCAAGCTGCTCCGCAGCAGTATTCTCGCCGAGCTTGGCGAAGACTATGTCCGCACCGCGTACAGCCGGGGCAATAGCCGCCTGCAGGTACTGCAGGTTCATGTGCTGCGCAATGCCGTCATGCCGGTGATCACCTTCCTGGCGATGACCTTGGGAGATATCGTGGCGGGCAGCATCATCATCGAGCAGGTATTCACCATCCCCGGTCTGGGGCGGCTGCTGCTGCTGGCTATCGGCAACCGGGACTATCCCGTGGTGTTAACTGTCGTTATGCTGATCTCTGCCTTGATCCTGACGGTCAACTTTCTTGCCGACGTCGCTTATCAATATATCGACCCGCGGGTACGGTTGCAATAGGCCTAGAGGGGTCCTCTTTTGAAGAAACGCCGTAATTACAACTTGATACTGGGCTGCGCCATCGCCGGTTTGATGGCTCTGATCATTCTGGCAGGCATGATCAAGACGCCGTATGACCCGGCGGCGCTGAATACCGCGGCAAAATCGCAGCCTCCAAGCCTTGCCCATCTTCTTGGCACGGACAATTTTGGCAGGGACATTTTTAGCCGTATCCTGGACGGGGCAGGGACTACGCTGATCATCGCCTCCGCCACCGTTGTTTTCGGGGTTTCGGCAGGCTTTGCCATTGGCGCTTTCACCGGGTATTTTGGCGGCTGGCTTGATGAAGTCCTGATGCGGGCAAGCGATGTGATCTTCGCCTTCCCCAGCATTTTGCTTGCTTTGGTGCTCATCAGCCTCCTTGGGCCTGGGAAATATAATGTGATCCTCGCCCTTGGTATTCTTTTTGTCCCAAGCTACGCACGTATAGTCCGCGGGGAATTCGCTCTGCAGAGGGAGCTTGATTATGTGAAGCGCGCCAGGATCATGGGCGCCGGACCTTTACGGATCATGTTCGTACATATCCTCCCCAATACGAAAAATGTCTTGCTCTCCTCCATGGCGATTGGTTTTAATAATGCCGTGTTAGCGGAAGCCAGTATGAGCTATCTGTCTATCGGCGTCCAGGCGCCCGATGCAAGCTTGGGGCGTATGCTCTCCGAAAGCCAGAGCTACTTCTTCACCGCGCCATGGTATGCCCTTTCAGCCGGGATGACCATCGTCCTCCTGATCTTAGGCTTCAGCCTGATCAGCGAGGGCTTGTCGCTCCATAAGCATTGACGAGGAACAGTCTATGTCTGACGGCCTAATGCTCGAGATCAGGGATTTACAGATCAGTTTTAACAACCGATTCCACGATGAAGTGGTCCGGGGGATCGACCTCTCCATGGGGGAGGGGGAAATGCTGGGGCTGGTCGGCGAAAGCGGCAGCGGCAAAACCATCACCGCGCTCACGATCGCCGGGCTTATCCGGCGGGATGAGATGGACGTCTCCGGTGAAATCAATTTTTGCGGCCAGAACCTACTCACCTGCCCCAGGGAAGTATTGAGGCAGATCCAGGGGCAGGATATCGGATTTGTATTCCAGGAGCCGATGACCAGCCTCAATCCGCTGATGCGTGTGGGGCGTCAGATCGAGGAAAGCCTTAAGCTCCATACAGATTTGTCCCGTGATCGCCGCCGGGAATTGGCGCTGGAGGCTATCCAGATGGTGGGTCTCCCCGATCCCGAGGCGGCATATCAAAAGTATCCGCACCAGATGTCCGGCGGGCAGCGTCAGCGCGCGATCATCGCCTCGGCATTTATCAACCACCCGAAGCTTTTGATCGCCGATGAGCCGACCACCGCCCTGGACGTAACGGTTCAGGCACAGATTATCGAGCTTCTCAAGGAGATCAATCTGTCCCACGGCGTCGCTATTCTTTTTATCTCCCATGACCTGAATGTGGTGCGAAAACTCTGTGAAAACGTGGCAGTCATGCAGCATGGGTATATCGTTGAGCGGGGTAACACAGACGAAGTATTCCTTCGGCCGCAGCATGCATACACGCAAAGGCTTATCGCCGCAATTCCCGCGCGGGAGAAACGGAAACGCTGAATGATGGGCAATACGATCCTCCAAGTACAAAACCTATCGGTTTCCTATTCCGAATCCAGGCTCTTTAAGCGCGGAGCTGCGTTTGACGCTGTCAAAAACGTGAGCTTCTCTATAGCCGAGGGAGAGATCCTCGGCTTGGTCGGCGAGAGCGGCTGCGGCAAAACAACGCTTTCCAAGGCGATCCTTGGTATGGAAAGATTTGAAGGCGAGATCATCCACTACACAACACAGCCTCAGATGGTATTCCAAGACCCCTATGGAAGCCTTAACCCCTCCAAGTCCATCGGCTGGCTTGTAGAAGAACCGCTCCGCATAGCCGGTGATTACAGCAAAGCAGAGCGAAAGCGCCGCGCCTTAGACATGCTGGTCAAGGTTGGCTTAGACGAGGAGTATTTCTCCCGCAAGCCTCATGAGCTCTCAGGCGGCCAACGCCAGCGCGTATCCATCGCCATGGCGCTGATCAGACAGCCCCGCTTGATCATAGCAGACGAGCCTGTGTCCTCGCTGGATGTGACGATACAAGCCCAGATACTTGACCTGCTGCTGGATCTGCACCGCGAGTTCGAGCTCAGTTACCTATTCATCTCCCACGACTTGAATGTGGTGTATCAGCTTTGTGACCGTGTGATGGTCATGAAGGACGGCGTACTTGTAGAAAGCGGCACAGTAGAGGAAGTCTACGAGAACCCCCAGCACGAATATGTAAAAAAGCTGCTGGCTTCGGTAGGATAACATGATATACTAAGTGCGTTAGCTTTAAATGAATTCTACCAGTGCAAGGTGATTTGTGCTCAACGCAGAAGCAGTGCATACTACCACGGTCGAGTCTCGGCGCAAAAGCGGAGATGATGCGGACCTAAGGACCCTCAAACCAAAACTGGCTATCTTTGCGGCAGCCCTGATCTGGGGCAGCTCTTTCGTCATGATGAAAAATGCCGTTGGCGTCTTCCCTACGTATACCCTGCTTGCTTTTCGTTTCTCCATTGCCTGCGCCTTGCTATGCCTTATCTACTACAAACGGCTAAAAGGCATAGACAGGGATTATTTGAAAAAAACCGCAGTGATCGGTATTTGCCTTTTTCTGGCATACAGCTTCCAGACGGTAGGGATACGTTACACAACACCCGGGAAGAACGCCTTCTTGACCGCTACCTATGTCATTATCGTGCCCTTCTTCCACTGGCTAGTGGGAAAGCACAGACCAGGAGTAAAAAACATCGTAGCGGCGTGCGCTTGTCTCGTCGGCATTGCCCTTATCTCCTTTGTCTCGGCTGGAGACGCAGCCTCGCCCGGTCTTGGGGTCATCGGCTTCGGAGACGCTCTGACCTTAGTATGCGGCTTCTTCTATGCCGCGCATATGGTGTTTCTCGGTATATACAGCGTAGGCAAAGACCCTGTGTTGCTGACTATCTTGCAATTTGGCTATTGTGCCATTTTCTTCAGCCTCATTGGGTTTTCTATAGAAACCATGCCCCGATCCGTAGAGCCTGCAGCGGTATGCAACGTGCTTTATTTAGCCGTGTTTTGTACCGCCATCGCTATGTTATTCCAGAACTATGGGCAAAAATACACCAGCCCCGCCGCCGCTTCCCTGATCATGAGCTTGGAGTCTGTCTTCGGCGTATTGTTTTCCGTCTTCTTCTATGGGGAGGTACTCACACCCAGGTTGATCACCGGTTTTCTTCTCGTCTTCGCCGCCATCTTGCTGTCCGAAATACAGATAAGCCGCCAAAGACCCAGAAGCCCCGCCGTTGCCGTCGGAAGAGCCCGAGAACAAAGATAGGGTGGTAGTATGTTAAAAAATATTTCCCGGGACAAAGCCTTCTACGCGAGCGCCTTCGCTCTATCCTGGCCGGTCATTATGCAGAATCTTCTAAATAATAGCCTGGCTTTCGTCGACAGCTTCATGCTAAGTACGCTGGGTGAGAGATACCTCTCCAGTATTTCCCTGGCCAACACCATTTTCACGATTGTGAATCTCACTCTCTTTGGCTTACAGTCCGGATCCTCCGTGTTGATCGCCCAATACCATGGCAAAGGCGACAAGACTTCGATCAATCGGGTGCTGGGGATCGCTTTAGGCTTGAGCTTCACCATCAGTATGTGCATTACCTTGGCCGTGTTTTTTTTCTCCGTGCAGATCTACAGCCTGACTTCCAGCGATATGGAACTCGTCCTGATTGCCGCGGACTTCGGCAAAGTCGCCGCGTTTTCTATCCTACTCAATGCCGTTTCGATCGTTTACCTATCCGCGCACCGCAGTATGGAGAACCCGCGCTTGGGTATGTACATCCTCGGTGCGACGATGCTGCTCAAAACCTTGCTCAACTGGGTATTCATCATCGGGCCTTTCGGTTTGCCCTCTCTGGGCATCAGAGGCGCAGCGATGGCCACATTACTGTCCCGCGTATTCGAGTTTGTGGTCACTATGGCTTATGCCTTATATAACAAACGCTTCCGACTCCAGCCTAAAGCATTATTCCATCCTGGAAAAGAGATCCTCATGGATTTTCTGAAATACTCCCTTCCTGTGGTGATTAACGAAACGGTGTGGGGCGTCGGTTCTTCGCTTTATACGATTATATTCGGGCATCTCCCCAACGCCTCTTCCGCCTTGGCTGCCCACGCGATCGTGATGAATATTGAGCGGATGATTAACGCGATACACTCTGGCCTGGGCCATGCAACGGCGATCATCGTCGGTAAGGAGCTGGGCGGCGGGCGCAGGGACAATGCCTACCAGTACGGCATGACTATGATGATGATGACCACCAGCTTTGGCGGTCTTGCTGCTTTGGTCATGGCGGCGTTGAGCTATACCGTCATCCTTCCTTATTTCTTCCCCTTTTTCAATGCCACCGCCGCCACAATGGCCATTGGCGGGCCGATCATACTCATCGCTACGGCAACGATCCCTTTCAAGGCATTGAACTTCGTCTCCCTGGTGGGCCTTTTCCGCGGGGGCGGCGATATGCGCGCCGGCATGGTCATTGACCTTGTCTGTATTTATGGGGTAGGCCTCCCCTTATCTGCTTTAGCAAGCTTTGTGTTTAATGCGCCCGTGCCTGTTGTCTTTCTTATGATGGCGATGGATGAGTTTGTAAAAGGCTTACTGGTCATCTGGCGGGTCAGGCAGAATAAATGGTTGAAGGATATGACCCGATAATGGATTTCATGTTGTCCTTCTTTGAAGGGATCCTTACCTTTATCTCTCCATGCATATTGCCTATGCTTCCTGTGTATGTGCTGTATTTTGCCGGTAGCGCTGACGGTGAAGACGGGGACAGCGCCAGCAGCGGGGACAGCGCCAGCAGCGCCAGCAGCGCCAGCAGCGCCGGCAGCGCCAGCAGCGTCAGCAGTGCCAGCAGCGCCAGCAGCGCCAGCAGCGCCAGCAGCGGCAACAGCGGCGACAGCGGCGACAGCGGCGACAGCGGCAACAGCGGCAGCAGCGGCAGCAGCGTCAGCAGCGCCAGCAGCGCCAGCAGCGCCGCTGACAGTCGGCGCGTCTTGGCAAACGCAGCCGCCTTTGTCATCGGCTTCACATTGATCTTCATCCTTATGGGCGCCTTTTCCGGCGCTATTGGCAGGCTATTGGTCCGATGGCAAAGCCTCCTGCAGATCATCGGCGGCTTCATCGTGATCCTGTTTGGGCTGCATTACCTTGGCCTGCCCATTCGCGTACTCCCACGAAAATGGCTTTCCCGGCTACAAGCCGACGGCTTCCTGCCCAGCGGCTTCAAGCCAGTCCAAAAGCGCACGCAAATCACAAGCCTGCTGTCGGCTGCCTTGTTCGGCATGGTTTTCTCTATGACATGGACGCCTTGCGTCGGCGTTTTTTTGGGTTCCGCGCTTGTGCTGGCGGCACAAAAAGGCTCGACTATCTACGGAATGGCGATGCTGCTATGTTACTCAGCCGGGCTTGGGGCGCCATTTATCTTTGGCGCCTACCTGATCCATCAAGGCAAACAAAGCTTTGCCATGATCAAAGGGCGTCTGCCCCTGGTCACCCGCATGTCTGGCGCTTTTCTGATCGTCATGGGGCTGCTCATCGCTAGCGGCTACCTGGGCGCCATTGCCTCCAAGTTATCCTGATTAGACGATAAGGACGGTCGTATGCGCAATCTTCGAAAATTCCTCATCGCATTGCTTGCGTTCGCTTTGCTATTCGCCGGGGCTCGTTACGCTTATGAAGCCTTATCTCCATCCTCTGACGCGAAAGAGTCTTCCTTCGTATCCGTAGCATCCGATCAGATCCCGGCTTCGCAGACTCCCTCCGCGGAAGACGCGATACCGGCGCCGGATTTCCAAGTCTATGATGCGGAGGGTAAGCCCGTCAAACTACACGATTTTCTCGGCGCCCCCGTCGTGCTCAACTTCTGGGCAAGCTGGTGCCCCCCATGCGTCGCAGAACTGCCGGACTTCGACACAGTATGGCAAAGCAGCCAGGAAGAGATTACCTTTCTTATGGTGAATGTGACGGACGGGCGAAGGGAGACGCAAGACACAGCCGACGCCTTCCTCAGGGAAAACGCTTACTGTTTCCCGGTGTATTACGACCATGACCTGCATGCTTCGGAGTTATACGGCGTATATGCGATCCCCATGACCTTCTTTATTGACAGCCAGGGGTACCTTGTCGTCTATGCCACCGGGGCGATCGACGCGGACGCCCTTGCGCGCGGCATTGAGATGGTTATGCCAGCCGGCTTGTAGCTGCTTGTTTTCCTTCGTGCGCAAGCAGGTATTCCTTCCGCCATACCCCGCCCCCGTATCCCACCATCGCGCCATGATGGCCGATCACCCTGTGGCAAGGGATGATGATACTGACAGGATTGCGGTGATTCGCCATGCCCACTGCGCGGAAAGCCTTTGGCCTGCCGATCTGCTCTGCTATCTGCTTGTAGCTGCGTGTCTCTCCATAAGGTATCGTCATCAAAGCATGCCAGTCGTCTACTTGGAACGGCGTCCCCCGCAGCGATACAGGCAGGTCAAATCGCTGCAGATTGCCGCGAAAGTAAGCCTGTAATTGGCTTGCCGCTTCCCTAAGCAGCGGTTCACCACTGCTCTTGGCCCAACCCGCTTGCCCTTCAAGCATATCCGGCTGGACAAAGTACAAGCCGCATATTCCCTTGCCATCTTCGGAAATCGAGATCCACCCGATGGGCGTATCCATGTAATATGTTGAAGTATTGTTGCTACTCTCCACAATTATCTCCTCTTCCATTTCGGCAAAAGTATTCATAATACCGCATGATGTAGTATAATGATTCTACATTAGCTTTGTCAACGAACACATTGGGAGCGAATACCTATGGGCATATTCACAAATATCAAAAACCTGTTCTCCCGTCAAAAGAATGCGGACGACCACGCGGAACCAACTCGTCATGCGGATTCGACCGATTCAGACGCCTACCCCTTTTTAGACAACCTGCCTGAAATTGCCTCTGACCCCAGACAGGAAAGCGATGATGAGGACTACCCTCGTGAGGACAGAGAAATCGAGCTATCCCCTGAGTACTCCTTATCGAAAAACATCATCAGCGCTGAGTTCTTCGGCTTGCAGTTCTTTCAAGCCGGCGACATCCCCGATGCGGCCAATCCCAGGTTTATCTGGAAATACATCGGCGAGTTCCTGTATTCTGGGGACGGTGTACTCAGTCTCTGTATCGCCATGACGAATGAGGAATCCTTCCTCTACCTCAGAGGGGACGAAATCGCGCTGACGTATCTACGAGGCGAGGAAATGTATCTCTCCACCGCGAGGATCATCAAGGCGGAAGAAAAACACAAGTTTGAATACCAAGTACCCGCTGTTTTTCAGCAGGATCAGGATTATCGGGATAATCTCAGGCGGATTTTCACCTCCAACCAACAAACCCAATTTGTTTTCATCGACGTGATCATCCTGACTGAGCCAAAGAAGCATAAGCGCAGGCAGTACAACCGCGTCGTCGCCACTTGGACCGTCCTGTTCCACCTTATCGATCCGGACGCCCAGCTCTTTGCTCTTCAGGAGAGATGGCGCGAGGAAAATACATTCAGGGAAGTGGACGGACACTTCCGGATATATACAGTGGATGTGAGCGAAGGCGGTTTCAGCAGCCTGGTCAAGGAGGCGATCCCTAAGGGCGCCGCCCTTTCGATGATGATGGAGTTTGACGACGGGCAAAGCGTCGCCAGGGATTCCATCACCGGGACAGTCGTGGACTGCGCGCCCAATCCGGCACGCCAGGGATTCTTTAATATGCGCGTGCGTTTCGTGGATATATCCGATGCTGCCAGGGCGATCCTGGTGAGAAATATCCTTGCCAATACGCCTCCGCCGGTCAACGCGGAGGCCATCGCCTCTGTCTCGGACGATGGGTTTTACGCATCTATCCGTATCATTCCGCCAAAAAATGACGGCGCGGACTTATCGTATCTTTCTCTGCAAGGCATTCTGGCGCAAAACCAGGTTGCCTTCGGCGTCGACGAACGCGCCTTAATGTCCCTTGACGACAACCCCAAGTACGACCGGGATATCATTGTCGCTTACGGCGTAAGGCCCCGCAGCGGAAAGGACGCGGTGCTGACCTACCATGTGGATGTGGACAGCCATATGAAGCCCATCGAACGCAACGACGGCACTGTGGATTTTAAAAGTTTAGGCATCATCCGTGAGACCAAAAAAGGCGACGTCTTGTGCAGCAAAACCCAATGGACCCCCGGCACGCCCGGGACGGACGTAATGGGAAACACCATCCCCCCTATATCCGGGATCGATCTGGACCTGCCAGCCGGCCAGAATACGGAGATCTCAGAAGATGGCCTCCGTCTGATCGCGTCCATGGACGGGCATCTGAGCATTATCGCGAATAAGTTCAATATTCTCAATACCTATGTCGTCCGCGGAGGGGTCAACACAGAGACCGGGAATATCGACTTCCTTGGCAATGTCATGATCTTTGGCGATGTATTGGAAGGCTTCTCCGTCCGGGCCACCGGGGATATCACCATCAACGGCGTCGTGGAGTCTGCCCAAGTCTCAGCCGGCGGTTCTCTGGTGATCCGCGGCGGATTCATCGGCATCACAGGCGAATTGGAAGCCGGGGAGAACTGCACCTGCAAGTTCGTCAACGGCGGCCGTATCACCGTCAAGGGGACCCTGAAGACCATGTATGTGATGAACGCCATCGTCAAGTGCGATACCCTCGAAACGGTTGGCGCGGGCATACTGAGAAGTTGCCACATTATCGCCCAGACGTCTGTATCGGCGAACCACGCGGGAAGCGATAAGTTTCAAAACCTCTCCAATACCGTGATCGAGGTCGGTCACGATCCCATTATTCTGGCGCACTTTCAAGAATTGTCCGATGAAATCGAGCATCAGGAACGAATCGTCGCCGATCTATCCTCTCAAGTCGAGTACCTTGCTAAGCAAAGAGCCAGCGGGAAGCTGCCTGCTACAGATTTAGTGAACTATACGAGAACCCAGAAAAAACTGGTGGAATCCCAGCTGCTCCAGCTTGAGTTGTCCGGCAAGATGCAGGCTTTGGAAGAGCAGCAGAAGGACTCTGGATTCGGCACTTTACGCGTGGCGAAAAAGGCATATCCCGGGCTAAAAATCATCATAGGCGCAGAAGAGTCCATTCTGGACAGGGAATACGCCAATGTGACGTTTTCCCGGAAAGACAACGCGATCCTCGCCGAGTCAATCCGGCTTTGACCGCGCTTTATCCATCATGAAACGGAGGTCATCCTTATGAGCAATGCAGAAATGACCAATCAGGAAATCATGTCCCATGTGGATCACACACTGCTTAAGGCGGACGCAAGTTGGGATTCCATCGAGAAACTATGCCAGGAAGCCGTCCAATACGGAGCGGCTTCTATCTGCGTACCCCCTTCCTATGTGGGGCGGATCAAAGCTGCTTTTGGCGATACGCTGGATATCTGCACGGTGATCGGCTTCCCTTTGGGATACAGCGTCACCGCTGCGAAGGTAGCGGAAGCGAAGCAGGCGATCGCCGAAGGGGCTTCGGAAATCGACATGGTTATCAACCTGGGCAACGTCAAAAACCAGGATTTCCCCGCTGTTACATCTGAAATCGCCGCGCTTAAAAGCGCCTGCGGAAGCCAAACTCTCAAGGTCATCATCGAGACCTGCTATCTGACGGAGGCTGAGAAAATCGCCCTCTGTCGATGTGTTACCGATGGCGGCGCGGATTACATCAAGACCTCCACCGGCTTCGGCACGGCAGGGGCTACCTTGGAAGATATCGCCTTATTTAAGGCGCATATCGGCGATGGGGTGAAGATCAAGGCTGCCGGCGGCATTCGTACGAAAGAAGACCTGATCGCCTTTATCCAAGCGGGATGCGACCGAGTGGGCGCTAGTGCGGCAGTATCCGCACTATTCGGCGGGTAAAGGGCAGTCATGTCTAATCATGATTATACGGATTTAATCCGAAAGGCATTCCAAGCCAGGGAGAAGGCCTATGCGCCTTACTCCGGCTTTATGGTTGGCGCTGCTTTGCTGACCCGGGAAGGGGAGGTCTATCTGGGCTGCAATGTGGAGAACGCCGCATACTCGCCCACGAATTGCGCCGAGCGTACTGCTTTTTTTAAAGCAGTCTCTGAGGGCAAGCGCCAGTTTTCCGCCGTCGCCGTCGTGGGGGGTATGAAAGGGACAGCGCAGGGCGATTTTGCCTATGTTTTCCCCTGCGGCGTCTGCCGGCAAGTCATGGCGGAGTTTTGCGGTGGGGATTTTGAGATCATTACGGCGAAAAGCCTGGAAGAATACAAAACCTACGCTTTATCCGAGCTGCTCCCCGAAGCCTTCGGACCGGAGATTCAGATATGAGAATGTATGACATTATCGTGGATAAACGGGACGGCAGGGAGCTGACCCAGGAGCAGATCGCCTGGGTCGTTCAAGGCTGTACTGACGGCAGCATCCCGGATTATCAGCTCTCTGCATGGTTGATGGCTGTGTACTTCAGCGGCATGACAAGGCTGGAGATGATCGCCCTCACCGGGGCGATGGCTTCTTCAGGCGACATGATCGATCTGTCGCCCATCCCCGGAATCAAGGTCGACAAGCACAGTACCGGCGGCGTGGGCGACAAGACCACCTTGATCGTAGGTCCCATCGTCGCGGCTTGCGGCGTACCGGTAGCGGAGATGTCTGGGCGCGGGCTTGGGGACACCGGCGGGACCATTGAT